>WNGE01000090.1_pt1 | contig 141313 bp, 133 predicted proteins | sample 5400651 | NCBI WGS metagenome assembly WNGE01 (sample SAMN13153370, study PRJNA577476) | soil metagenome | isolation source: 60 cm soil or saprolite under grassland replicate 2 | place: USA:California | collected 2016-06-15 | reverse complement strand
TGTGCAAGCAGCATGCCATCACGGTCCTCGCCGCAGATCAAGCCGAAGGGAGGGATGATTCATGGCAACCAGATGTGATCGCAAGGGGACCGGGCCGAAGCCGGCGAGCGATGCCGGCAAGTTGCTGCGCAAGCCGAAGGCGCCGAAGGACGTCAAGGACGTCGCGGCGAGCGACCTTGCGCAGCATCAGCACCGCCGAACGCTGGTCACAGTGGGCCAAACGAGACTGGGCCGCCTACATCGCCCAGCGCACAACGGATGGTGAAACCTAGTTTGCTACCGCTGGTAGCATAAATCTATGAGCGCTGAGCCGGTCCGCACGGAAGAGCAGGAGGACCACCTACAGGAGGTGGCCCGGCTTATCCGTGCACTCGGCACGCATGCCCCAGCCGGACTGGCCAGGCTGCTCACATCACTTGAGTTGGGGGACGACACAAGGTGGCGTGCTGTCGAAGCCCTTGCCGCCCTCCAGATGGCCGATAAGCCGCAGCTGGCCAACGAACTGATTCAGCTGCTTGAATCCAAGCATCATGGCACTACCGCGGAGGCGTTGGACTTCTTCGCTGAGCACATGTTTGCGCAGGTCAAGCATGCTGGCGCAGCTCGCAAGGTCAGTGTTTCGATGCCTGCGGATCTCACTGCGGCTGTCCAGCAGCGCGTCGGGCGCGGGAAGTTCAGCCAGTACGTGACCGAAGCCGTCACCCGCCAACTCGAACTGGACTTGCTCGCCGAACTGTCAGAGTTGCTTACCGCCGAGTATGGGCCGGCTCCCGAGAATTACCTCGCAGAGGCGCGCGCCGCGTGGCCGGACGACGAATAGCCGTGGGCGGAACTCTGGTCCTCGACAGCGAAGGACTCTCCAAGCTGGCAGCCGGCGACGCCCGCGCGCATGCCTATCTGGACAGCGCCCGCGCCCGGCGCGGCCGGGTCGCCGCGAGCGCGATCACTTTGACCGAGATACTCCGGGGCGGTCCGCGTGACGCGGCCGTGCACCGTGTGCTCTCCAGAATCACCGTCGTGCCCGTGACGGCCCAGATCGCACGCCGGGCAGGGGAACTGCTAGGAACGACCGGGCTCTCGGGTCATCGGTGCGCCATCGATGCCGTCGTGGCTGCCACGGCACTTGCGCTGGAACGTCCAGTCGTCTTGCTCACCAGCGACCCGGACGACATGAACAAGCTCGTCGAGGAACCGGATCGGCCAAAGGCGCAGCGGGTCGTCGTCGTCCACGTATGAACGTGCGCGGTCTCGCCAAGCGACCTGGCCGCTTTAGGGTTGCAGTCAGCAAGTATTTAGCGCTATTAAATATCGAGAATATCCGCCACCGGTAGTTCTCGTGAAGTTATCTTCTCCCCAGAACCCAGCGTGACTCGCGCACTAATCCATTCGACGCACCTGCCTATCTTCCCGAAACTGAAGATCACCTTTGCGGTGACTTCCATCGGTGTTACCCAAAGCGCTGATTCACCGCAATCCAAGCGACGCGGAAGGCGCTCGTTCACACCTGGCAAGAAATTTTCGGCTCTCACTTCACCGTTATTTGGCCCGAAGAAGAGCCAGTAAGCATCCACGAATGCCGGCAGTGCCCCCTGGTTCCTCGCCCTGACTATTACGACGGGTATCCCATGGCCCGCCTGCTCCTTGGCAAACTGCCGGAAACGCGAGGCTGGAACAGTGATTAGTGGGCCAGGCAGGCCGAGTACGCCTACCTCGATCTCCGCGGAGACGACCCTCTGCGGAACGAGGGTTCCTACCGCGGACCGCACGAGCTTGGCCAGCTGCTCTTGGTCCAAGGGAGGCAGTGCCCTCAGGTCAGCGGCCTGATCCTGTTCTCGATCCTTCTTCCACTGCCGAAGAACATCTGGCGGAAACCGTTCCGGGTGAAGCCGGTCGACCCAGTCATGGTGTGGCTTGCACAGCAATAGCAAGTTCGAGAACGCACGGCGTTCATCGTCGGTCATTGCGGGATCGTATCTGGCCGAGCGGGCATTCGCTCCGTGGATGTGAGCAATATAGACGTTGACCACGGGCTCGCCCTCGATGAACTCCACGACCTTAGTCTTGCAGTCAGGGTGGTAGCAGGTCATCAGCGCAAGCGCGAATAGCCCTCGCTCGGTTCCGGTAGTGTAATCTCTGGGGCCAGCCATGCTCGTGTTCCTGTTGTCCTTAGATACCGTGATTAGCGGGAACTGAACCTTGAACTTCGGCCAGCGCATCCTACCCTTTACGTTCCGCCGAAGCCTATCGCTCCTCAGATCGGCCGGTTAGCGTGAAAAATGTTCCGCGCTTTTCGAATACGTGCGGATACTGACCTGCCCTGGCATGAATCTGCTGCGCCTCTACCGGACGGCCATCTCTCATGCGGTAGAGACCACGCCGATTGATCTCCGCTGCAAGATCACCGGCCCGCATCATTCCGCCTGGGGCGTCCTTCAGCACCATCACCATCGCTTCATGGAGGGTCAGGCCTTGCGGCCGCGGATCGGTGGTTGCTTGATCATGTGCCAGCTCTATCAAGCCCTCCAGCGCGGCGACTTGGCGCTCCAGTCGATCGACTTCGACCCGCGCCCGCTGCAGAGCGTGCCTCGCCTGATCAAGGTCGCCTCGCAGCTCATCGATGTTCGCGTCCACGACCTTGCCTATCTGCTCGCGGTACTGCACCGCAACTCCTAGATGCGACTGTCCGATGTGTGATTGTGGCACATCACACAGTCGCATGCTGAAGGGAGATCGTCAAGGGCACGGTGCGCGACGTGCAGGAAGTCCTCGCCGATGGGCGCTCGGCGCGTGTTCCCGATCGAGCAGGTCGCTGCTGACCTGGCCGCCCGCCACGCCAATGACTCGACGCGCCATGCCGCCCCTGACGACCTCGACGCGACCTACTCGGCCACCCTCAGGCTGCCGCGCCGCAAGGGAATACCGCACAGTCCGAATAAGTGCTCTGCGCCAGTAATGTGGGCAAAGTTGCAGCAGATGCAATATCTTGGCCCATCCAAATAATCGAATAACCGCAGGTCAAAAGAGGTGGCGAGGCACAAACGACCATGCCACGGCGGCACCCAGGGCAGACCCACATGCAGCTCCTGCCGGCCACGATCCAGACGGTCCTGCGCCGCGCGCGGGCAGGTCAAGAGGGTGCATAGCGCCTGGCCGATGGGGCCAGGCGCTGAGCGATCTTCGGCAAGATGACATTGAGGGCTGGCTGTCCGCTCACCCCGGCAGGCGCAGCTACCTGATCAACGGCTTCCTGAAGTGGGCAAACAGCCGCGGGCTGGCCCGCCAGATAACCGTGGCCACGCCGCCGCGTGACGATCCCCGCCAACTTCCTCGACGACGACCGGCGGTGGCACGAACTCCACCGCTGCCTCACCGATGACGGCTTGTCTCTGCCCGCGCGAGTCGCGGGCGCCTTGCTGTTCCTCTACGGGCTCCAGCCAAACCGGGTGCTCATCCTCCCCGCACGCATCTTTCGCTTATAGCGCTCAGCCCTACGGCGGCGCTGTTCCAGCCGGTGCGGCGACCCGACGCGCCACCAGGCATCGGCCCACGCCTGCTCGGCCCGGTCGCTGACGCCGCAGGCGCGCACGATCGCGATCACCATGCCCTGGCCCGCGGATCGCTCTCCCCGCAAGACAGCGCCGACGGTCGAACTAGCAGACATTTCTGTCTAGACTGTCTAGATAGAAATGGAGATCGTGATGCGGTCGAGGCCGAGGGACCGCAGTTCGTCACCAAGCACGGCGAGGAAGTGGCGGTTGTCGTCAGCATTGCCGAGTACCGGCACCTTCGCCACGAGGGGGAGGACTTCAAAGCGTTCCTGCAGTCCGCTCCCGACCTCGACCTAGAGATCAATCGGCCGGTCTTGCCCGCGCGACTTGTCGGCCTGGGCGAGGGGGGGTGAGCTTCCTCCTTGACACCAACGTGGTGTCGGAGATCCGCAAGAAGACGCCCCACCCGGGTGTCGCCGCCTGGTTCGCTTCGGCTCCAGCCGATGAGTTGTTCCTGAGCGTTCTGGTGGTCGGTGAGATCAGGCAGGGCATCGAGAGACTGGCCCGGCGAGATCCGGCTCAAGCGGAGGTCTTCGAACAGTGGCTCAGCCGACTGGTTGACGCCTATGGCGACCGCATTGTTCCGATCACCGTCCGTGTGGCCGAGGAGTGGGGGCGCCTTAATGTCGCTGACCCCGTGCCGGTCATTGACGGCCTAATGGCGGCGACCGCACTGGTGCATGACTGGACCCTGGTCACGCGTAACGCCGACGATGTCACATCGACCGGGGTGCGTCTCCTGGATCCCTTCGCCGGAGGGAGCCAGCCGAGGGAATAGGGCACCGTCGAATAAGTGCGCTGCCCCAGTACTGCAGTCTGAGGGGTGGCTCGCGTGATGCGGCCGTGCACCGCGTGCTAGCCAGAATCACCGTCATACCAGTGACCGCCGAGATCGCACGCCGGGCCGGCGACTTGCTTGGGAAAACAGGGCTTTCGGGGCATCGTCGCACCGTCGACGGCGTCGTGGCTGCTACGGCGCTGGAACTGGAACGCCCGATGGTGTTGCTGACCAGCGATCCGGACGATCTGGCCAGGCTCGTCGAAGAACCAGAGCGGCCAAAGGCGCTGCGCATGGCCGTCGTCCTCGTGTGATCACGCGCTGTCTGACCGGCGTTCTAGCTGGAATACCGCACCTTCGAATAAGTGCATTGCCCCAGTAAAGCGGGCGGTCTGTGCTCGACTCGACTTATACCCGTGCGCGACCAGCCGCGTGCCTGATTGCTGGCGCGGGCGACGGGCCGTACGGTGGCGGGGTTGACCGTTCGCGGACGGGGGTGAGGCTGGTGGCGGATGTCGCGCATGTCGTGGTGCTGATGCTGGAGAACCGGTCGTTCGATCACATGCTTGGCTATCTGCGGCATCCCGATTCGGCTTTCGACGGTCTCCTGGGCGGTGGTGAGTTCACCAACCCGGGGTGGGTTGGCGCGCCGGCGGTCGCCGCATCGCCGCAAGCGAAGGTGGTGCTGCCGGTCGGCCCGGATCATTCCCACGACGCGGTGATGGAGCAGCTCGCCCTGACAGCCGCTGGAGAGCCGACAAACCAGGGCTTCGTGGTCAGTTACGAACGCAAGGGCCGCGGTCTGGATCCGCCTGTTTTCGGCGGGCTGTTGGGATCTCTGCTGAACTGGGTGCGGGCACGGTTTCCTGGCGGCGAGCCGCCCGTCACCGGCCGCGGTCCCCTGGTCATGTCGTGCCAGCCACCGGAGCAGGTGCCCGTGCTGAGCCGGTTGGCATCGGAGTTCGCGGTGTGTACCCGTTGGTTCTGCTCGGTGCCCGGCGAGACATGGCCGAACCGCAACTTCGCGCATGCGGCGACCTCAGACGGGGAGACCGCGATCGAGATACGCCCCTATACCAACCGGACGATCTTCGAGCTGCTCGAGGAGCATGGTGCGGACTGGCGGATATATCACGATGACACACCGCAGGCGTGGGCGTTCCCCGCGCTTTGGGACACCGCTGATCGGCACGCCAAATGGTTTCCGCTGGATCGCTTCGCCGAGCATGTAGCCGCGGGTCAGTTGACCGCCTACACCTTCATCGAGCCGAACCACCGCCCGCCGCTGCACACGCTCGACCACGCGCCGCTTGTCGGCGACCCTGACCTCGGCAGCAGCCAGCACCCGGAAAACAACCTGGTCAGCGACGGCGCTTACGACACGTTCCGGCTGCGGGGCGAGTCGGACTTCACCCGGGCCGAACGGCTGATCGCAACGATCTACGAGGCGCTGCGAGCTCACCCTCACGTGTTCGACCGGACCGTGCTGCTGATCACCTACGACGAGCATGGTGGCCTGTACGACCATGTCCCGCCACCGACCGGCGTGCCCAGCCCTGGTGGCCAGCGGAGCGAGGTGGGCCGGCTGATGCGTGCGCTGCTGTACCGCAAAGCCAGCGCGTTCGACTTCACAATGCCTGGCCCACGGGTTCCCGCGGTCGTCGTCTCACCGCGGGTGCCGGCCGGCACGGTTGACACCCAAATCCACGACCATGCCAGCATCCCGGCGACGCTGCGGGCCGTGTTCGCTCCCGCCGCGGCGCCGCTGACCGCCCGGGACGCCTGGTCGGCGCCGTTCAACGGCCTGCTGACGCTGCCGGAGGCCCGCGTGGATCTGCCCGACCTGTCCGCGCATGCCACCGCCCTCACCGCCGCCGTGAGCACGCGGCCCACCGCTGAAGCCCTCGGTGTGGCCGAAGGTGCGGCCGAGGGCGTGGCCGAGGGCGAGGGCGAGGCCGAGGAGGCGGCCGCGAGCCAAACACCCGCGTACTATCAGTCGTTCACCGCTCTCGCCGAACAGGTCCAGCAACATCTGCTCGCCGTCGGCGAGCCGGAGGCGGTCGGCGCACAATCCGCAGACACCCGGGTCGAGCGAAGTCGCCAGATCAGCAGAACCTTCGCCGCGGCCGCCGACAGGCACCGCGGCTCATAGGCCGCCGACCGGCACGCGATCAGCGGCTAGCTCACCAGCCGCCAGCTGACGGCGTCAGCGGGCGCTCGTCGCACCGGTCCAGCTGCTGAGCAGGCGGTCAATGTCGGCCCGAACGCGGTCCCTGGCTATTTCTCGCGGCACACCAGACATCAGCAGCGAGTCGTAATCAGTGTCGTCGTGCCGCACCGAGGCGATCACCGCGAGGGTGATCGCGTCCTCGTCCAATGCACGGCCCGCTGCGGAGCGCCCCACCCGGCCGCTGCCCCTGGTGCCGGTGTGACTAGCGATGGCCTCCGCTCGCGCCGGTGGGCAGCCGGGGAACAAGCGCCTTATCTCGGCTGCCATCCGGGCAACGAACTCCACGTCCTGGTTGGCCCGCCGCTCGCGGTCCCGTTCGCGGCGCCGCATCCGGGCCTCTGTATCGGCTAGGCATTGCTCTTCTGCTTGGTCGAGCGCGGGTTCCTCGACGAGCGCGCCCTGCCGCTCATACCGCTTGCGGGACCGACTCCAGCGGACGACCACCGCCGACAGACCGCTCGCCTTCTTCGCGCGGCGGGTCAGGGCCGCGTCTCCCGCCGGCAGGAACACCAGGTGGTCCAGGTCGGCGCAGGTAAGGCAGAGCGGCCCCGCGTTGTCCATGATGAGGAAGTCGCCTGAATTGCGGCAGCTCACGCAGGTCCACTCCTTGATCGGCATGACCACGACCAGGTCGGGCGGCTTATTCTGGCGCTGCGTGAGGCGTTCCCGCGTGGCCTCGGGCAGCGTGGGCGAGATCCAATGCGTGCGGTAGGCGCGTTCAGCGGCACGGTCGCCGCCCGCGGAGAAACGGAGCGGGCGGCGGTCTCTTGTCGCCGCCACGTAGTCGGTCTCCGCGGGCTCGAGACCGCCCTGGCGCGCCCAGTCGGCCAGAAACGCCAGGACCGACGCGAGCTTCGCCGGATCCACCGACAGCACCTCCTCCAGATAGCCGACCCGGCCCTGACGCCAGCGCTCGACCACGGTGGTCGGCAGCCAGCCGATGCCGGTCAGCACGTCCAGAGGCGCCACGAACTTCTGGTGGGTCAACGCGGCTTCGGCCGCGACGATGACCCTGCGTTCGAGCTTGGACGGGGAGTTCTGGCTCACGAAACTGAGCGTAGTGAAGGCGCCGCCGCCCGCGCAGATTTCGTCACCGATATGACGCGATACGAGCGACCTGCCGGTTGCGGTCGCGTTCGGGCGGCTCGTCGCGCGGGGCGGCGAACCACCCGCGAATTTGGTGCCATGATTGGCGGCATGCGAACCTTGCGCACGCCCGGTGACCGTTTCACCGCATTGCCCGACTTCCGTTACAAGCCCAGCTACGCCGACATTCCCGACGGCGATGGCGGCGCGCTGCGGGTGGCCTGGGTGACGGCGGGGCCGTCGGATGGCCCGGCCGTCCTGCTTCTGCACGGCGAACCGAGCTGGTCGTTCCTCTACAGGAAGGTCATAGCGGTACTCGCGGACGCTGGGATCCGTGCGATCGCGCCCGATCTGCCCGGCTTCGGCCGATCGGACAAGCCGGCCGAGATGGCCGACCACAGCTATGGGCGGCACGTGGAGTGGATGAGGTCGCTCGCGATCGACGTTCTCGGCCTTCACAATGTCACCCTCGTGGGCCAGGACTGGGGAGGGCTGATCGGGTTACGGCTCGCGGCCGAGCATCCCGGCCTGATCGGCCGGATCGTGGCGGCCAACACCGGCCTGCCCACCGGCGACCAGGAGCTACCCGAGGTCTGGTGGGCGTTCCGCCGGGCGATGACCACCGCGCCGTCGATCGACATCAGCCGCTTCGTCCAGTCGGGCTGCAAGCGGCCGCTGGCCGACGACGTGCGTGAGGCATACGATGCGCCGTACCCTGACCCCGGCTACCAGGCAGGTCCACGCGCAATGCCCGGCCTGGTGCCGACAAGCCCGGATGATCCGGCGGCGCCCGCCAACCGGGCCGCGTGGCAGAAGCTCCTCGCATGGGAGAAGCCCTTCCTTGTCGCATTCAGCGACGGCGACCCGATCACCGGGGGAATGGCCCCGATCTTCAAGCGCTCCATTCCTGGCGCTGCTGGCCGCGACCATCCAGTGATCACCGACGCCGGCCATTTCCTGCAGGAGGATGCCGGGGAGCAGCTTGGTGAGGTCGTGTCCGCTTTCGTGCGGGAGACCAGCTGACTTATCCTTCGGGGCGCCGCGCGTCAGCGCGGCGCCCCGAAGGATGCGACGCAAGTGACTGATGTGTCGCAATGATGATAATGACAAGTTGATATCGCGCGCCGGCGTGTCAGCGACTGCCGGGAATGGGTTTCTGGCCGCCGGGTTGACTGGTTTCTTCCCCGGGTAGCGGATTGTGTGCTGCCCTATCCGCCATGCGTGCGCTATACAGGGACGAGTGCGAGGAAGCAAGGTGCAGCCTCATGAGTCCTGGTCACGGAACAACCCGGCCCAGGACTGGGCGAGTCGCGCCCGCGGAGCGTTCTCCCGCGCACCCTTCGGCCTGAAGATCATTCTTCTGGTTGTCGCGGTTATCGTGGCCGCTTTCGCGGCGCCATTTCTGCTCCTCGCCGCCCTCGGGTTTGCGATCATCGCGGTCCTTGAGGGCCGCAGGAGCGTGGCGGCGTCAGTGTCAGTCGCCGTGTGGGGTCTCGCGGCGGTGTCCATCGCCTCGGGTGGCCACCGCGCCTTCCTGCTCCCGCTGCTTGTGCTGCCCTTCGCCGCCGCGCTTGCCGCGCACGCCAAGGTGATCGCCCGCTGGTACGTGCCCTGCCGCACGGTTGCGTGGGTGCTGCTGTGGTCGATCCCGGCTGGCGTGGCCGCGCTGCGGGTCTGGCCAGCCCAGCCAGCCGTCGGCCTCGGCGCCGCCTGGCTGCTCGCCCTTGCCGTGCTCGGCTGGCGGCTGGCGCAGGCGCTGCAGGATGAGCGGCTGCACGGCCGCGCGCGCCTGCGCAGCGGCGCGGTCGCGGGCCACGGGTACGCGCACGGGGCTGACACGGTTGTGCGCGAGCAGGCGCTGGCCAGCGAGCTGGCACGGCCCAGGGAGCGAGATTCCGCCGCAGGTGCCGGCGAAGTGGCTCTGCCGGAGATCTCGGTCGACGAGGCCATGGCCGAACTGGCCGGCATGATCGGCCTGGAACCGGTCAAGCTGCAGATTCGGTCGATCGCGGCGTCGATCGAGGCGGCCCGAATGCGCGCGCTCGCTGGGTACGCGACCGACAAGCCAATGCGCCACTTCGTGTTCCTCGGTCCGCCCGGCACCGGCAAGACCACCGTGGCACGGGTGATCGCGAAGATCTTCTATGCCTTCGGCCTGCTCGACACGCCACGGGTGATCGAGGCGCAGCGCGCCGACCTGGTCGGGGAGTTTCTCGGCGCCACCGCGATAAAGACCAATGAGCTGGTCGATTCCGCGCTTGGCGGGATCCTTTTCATCGACGAGGCGTACAGCCTGGTGAACGAGGGGGACGGGCAGTCGGACCGGTTCGGCAACGAGGCCGTTCAGGCCCTGCTGAAACGCGCGGAGGATGACCGGGAGGACCTCGTCATCATTCTCGCTGGCTATGAGAAGCAGATGGAGAACTTCCTCGCAAGCAACCCGGGTCTGGCGTCACGATTCGCGACCAGGGTGAAGTTCCCGAGCTACAGCCCAGCCGAGTTGCTGCAGATAGCCGAGTCCTGCGTGGAGCGGCGTGGCGACGTGCTCGATTTCGACGCGCGGCCGGCGCTGTGGCGAATGTTCGAGGAGGTGGCGCGCCGCCGGATCGTGGACGATCTCGGTAATGGCCGGTTCGTGCGAAGCCTCGTCGAGAAGGCAGCCGAAGCGCGCGATGTGCGGGTCATGAGCAACGGCGGCGACCCCGACCCCGCGCAGCTCATTACCATCCACCCCCTCGACACTGAGCGCGCTTTCGCCGAGCTCACCTCGCGCTTCCGCGGCTACGAGCAGACGCCCACGCTGGCGAGCGCGCTCGCTGAGCTTGACAGCCTCATCGGGCTTGGGCCAGTAAAAAACCAGGTGCATGCGATAGCCGCGCAGCTTCATGTGGCGCGCTTGCGTGAGCGCCAGGGGCTCGCAAGCAAACCGCCCGCGCGGCATTTTGTGTTCACCGGCCCACCTGGGACCGGTAAGACCACGGTGGCGCGGATCCTTGGCCGCGTATTCGCGGCCCTCGGCCTGCTTGCCCGGCCCGTCGTGGTTGAGGCCCACCGCGGCGACCTTGTCGGCGAGCACCTCGGCTCGACGGCGGTCAAGACCAACAAGCTGATCGACTCGGCCCTCGGCGGGGTGCTGTTCGTGGACGAGGCGTACTCGTTGAGCAATGCGGGCTATTCGGGCGGCGACGCCTTCGGCGCGGAGGCGATCCAGATCTTGCTCAAGCGGGCCGAGGACGATCGCGACCGCCTGGTTGTCGTGCTCGCCGGCTACACCACCGCCATGGAGTCGTTTCTCGCGAGCAATCCCGGCATAGCGTCGCGTTTCGCCATACGGGTCCGCTTCCCCACGTACTCGGCCGTTGAACTGCAGCGCATTGCCACCCATCTCGCGGCCCTGGCGGGTGACACCTTCGACACCGACGCGCTCACCGACTTGGCCCAGATATTCGGCGAGGTGTGCGCTCACGGCAGGGCAGATGAGCTGGGCAACGGCCGGTTCGCGCGCACGCTGTTCGAGCGCGCCTGCGCGCACAGGGATCTGCGGGTCGCACGTCGTGGCGAGCACGTAAGCGCCGCGGAGCTGACCACGGTGACGGGCCCCGATGTCCGGGCCGCGTACCAGGAGTTCAGCTCGGCTTGAACGACCCTCCGTACGCCGACACGGCCCGTCGGCGACGCAGCCCCACCCACGCGGCCTGGCAGCTTTCCATGGCCTTCCGTGGTTCCGTCAGCCGTCTGGCGGGAGCTCGTTCAGTGCGGCGGCGATGTTGTCTTCGTCCGGCCCGGCCTCGTCGAGGGCGTCCATCAGAACATGAAGGACCTCATGCCGTTCGGTGCCGAGGTCAAGCAGGCGCTGCGCGGCCTCCCACAGCTCCGGTGGTTCGCCGCGCCAGAGCCGGTCCGCGAGCGCCACGTGCCGGTCGATGTGTGCGCCCGCATCGCGGCGCGCGCCATGCCGGCCCTCACCACGCTGGCTGCCGGCGCCGTGCCCTGCCTCAAGCAGCCGCCGCCGGTCCGCCGGGTCCGCCGGGTCGAGCGTGCCCAGATCGAGCCCACCGTGGCGACCGGCGAGCAGCGGGAAGGCGAAGGTGCGCCGCGCCAGCGCCTCAAGGTCACCGTCCGGGAGCAGCCTGCTCACCAACGCTCTGTCCAGGCCGAACGACTCAGGGTCGCGGTAGGCCCGGCCGAAGGCGCGCATGGATTCAAACACCGCGTCCAGGGTCGCCATGATCGCCTGGCTGGGCTGCCTGCTCCGCCGTCCGGCCCAGCGTGTCCAAGCCGCCAGCGTGTGCGGCATCGCCTCTTGCTCTTCCGGGGAAAGCATGACCTTGCGGGGCAGCCAGTCGAGCAGAAATCGCTCAACCTTCACCGGGCTCATCCGCAGCGGGCGGCGGAAGTCCTGGTCGCAGCCGTAGTTGATGATGTGATCCGCGCACCGGCTCGCTGCTTGCCGGTCGGACAGGTCCTCGGCCTCGTCGGAGGCCAGAAACTCGGCGGCGAGCATTGCCCGGCGGTCCTTGCTCCACGTCTCGCGCCGGGCGCCGACGGTGCCCGTCACCAGCAGCGGCGCGCCGGGCGCCGCCCCGGCCACAGGCCGGCCGGGCGGAAGCGTGCGCATCCGCGCCCTGATAAACGCGTGGTAAGCGGCAAACGATTCGCTTACCGGGGGGTCCTGCGCACGATCGGTCTCCGCCAGCGCGGCTTCGAGGGTCCGGCGGGCCTGCTCCGGCAGCAGTTGCTGGAACGCCATGCGACCCGCCGCACCGGCGCCACCGGCGCCGTCTATGTGGCCCACCGTGTCACGGCCTCGCTCAAGCAGAGTCTTCACCTGTGAGGTGACCCACGCGTCACGGAGCATTCCGCTGCGGTTGTAGTCGACGGCGGCGACAAGCGCGTGCTGTTCCTCGCCGGCATAGCTGAAGACGCAGACGAGCTCGTCGCGGTCACCATAGGCATCGCGGTTGACATAACAGTCGCCGGGGGCCACCTTGCCGAGTTCGTCGGCCCAACGGGGCCGGGGCACCCCACGCTCGATCAGCTTGAGCGCGGCTCGCTCGGCCTGGGCGGCCTGGCGGGTGGTGCCAAGACACGCGATTCCGGCGAGCAGCGCGAGCGCGGCGGGATTGTCCTGGCGCGCCGCATATGCGACAAGGCCCTCACCCACGACTTCCTCGATGTCGGTGCCGTGCCGACCCTGGTGGCCGTTGCGCCGAACCAGGCGCTGACCCCACCAGGTGCCGAGAATCTCGCTCACCATGAGTTCCGCATCAAGCGGGCTGCGTACGGCGAGCAACTCGCGCGCGGCTCGCAGCATCTCGGCGAACAATTCGTTCGGGGGTGGATTGATGGCCCCTGCCGCGGATCCTGATCTGCCGCCGCGCCGCCCAGCCGAGCCACGGCCCGAGCTGCCGTCCGAGCCCTGGCCGCCGGGGGGTTTGCTACGCCGCTGGCTCACCCTGTTTCCTTGCTGCCTCTCCGCCCGTGCTGTGCCCGTGGTCTGCGCCCATGAGTCCTTGCCCGTGGTCTGGCCCGTCCCTGGCGCATACGACCTCGTTGGGGCAGCGCACAAGGTCCCTTACCCATGCCGCTTCGTCGCTTGGCTAAGCCTCTCAGATCCACACACCGGCGCGCTATCGCTACGCCGGGTGGCCCGCCGCTGAGCTGTAACGCCGACGCTGGGCCGCTCAGCTGGAGCGTTCAGCCGGGCGGCCGCCGCCCGGAGGGCGGCACCGAGTGCACGACGCCAAGCAGACGCTCGCGGGCGATCCGCTCGACCAGCCGCGCGGTGACGGCGACCCCCAGATGCTGTGCGCAGATCCAGGTGTCGCTCACGCAGCGCTCGACGTCCGAGGGTGTGAGCGCAGGAAACTCGGCGCTTAGCTGCCTGGTGACACGCTCGCTGTCGGTCGGATCCGTCTGGCGGATCCCATAGCTGTGCCCTGCAACGGCGCGCTGCATCAGTGCGTGCATCTCGGACCCCTAGCGTGTGTCGGCGAGCTGAGACCGACTCGGGTTTCCCGCAGTCTCATTCCATCTGCGTTAGCGGCAGTGTCAAGAGGCCGCAGCGTAAAAACCGCGTGTCACCTTATCTAGCCTTGTGTGACCGAAGCCCGGCCCGCTCTAAGGACTGTCCTGTCGTTGGCCTGCCAGACATGCGGCTGCCATCGCCCGTTCGGGCACCCCGTTAGCGGCCGGCTGGAACTCCGGCCCATCCAGTGTAGGACGCCGCACCCGAAACTGTCATGTCCCGGTTATCAGGCGCTGACCTGGGCGTTCATGGACCGCGGCGGGCTTATTGCGCACTCGGATCAGCGTGCGGCAAACCGGGACTATCGCCCTGCGGTGGCCGATCGTCCCACCGCCGTGCTGCCTGTCGCGGTGCGCTTGCGATGGCTGTGCCTGCGCCGGCAGGATCGGCCACGCCGGCGAGCTGCCCAGGTCGACGCCCTCGGCACGGCGGCTGATGGGGCGTCTGCCACATGGCCGATAGGGGCGTCTGCCACGTAGGTGTCCCCACGATCGCGTCAAGACCGATAGCCTGCTGTATTCAGAGCACACCGCGTGACCCATTCCGCCGCAGCACTGCGGATCATTTGATCATGCCAGAGGCCGAAGGGAGCCATCGGATGGCAGGCGTCGGCCCGTCTCGGGGGCCCGCAGCGTGAGTACGGACACGTCTGTGCCGGAGCCACGGCTTTCCAACTCCGGGCTGGCTGTGTCCGACTCAGCGCTGCTCGCGACCCTGCTGCGCGAGGCGCCGATCGGCTTTGCCCTCTTCGATCCCGACCTCCGATTCCGGCGGGTGAACCGCACGCTCGCGCGCTTGCATGGGCTTGGCCACCGCGAGCACCTGGGACGGTTGCCGTCCGAGATCTGGCCGCCCGACGTCGCCACGAGGGTCGAGTCGGCGGTGCGACGGGTGCTCGCCAGTGACCAACCTGTGTTTGAGGCCGACCAGCAGATCGCGACCGCGGTCGTGCCCGAGGGCCGCACGCGGCGGTCAGATGCGCAGGATCGGGCCGCAGGCACCCGCGCGGAGGTGCATCACTGGGCATTCTCCTGGTTCCCATCCCACGACCCGGGTGGGAATATCACCGGCGTCGTCCTTATCGCCGTGGATGTCACCGACAGGCAACGCAGCGAGGAGGCCGTTCGCCGTAGCGAGGAGCGCTATCGATCGCTGGTCCGGGCGGGCGCGCAGGTCGTCTGGGTGACGACTCCCACCGGTGAGGTCGCGGAGGACTCCCCCGAGTGGCGCGCGATCACCGGCCAACCGCTTGACGAGTACCTCGGCAGCGGCTGGCTCGACGCCATTCACCCAGAGGACCGCGAACGGGTGGAACGGGCCTGGCGCGAGTGTGTGCGAACCGGCGCGATATTCGACGCGTCTTACCGCGTCCGCACGCGGTCGGGGGCGTACCGCTACTACGACGTTCGTGCCGTACCGATCATGCGGGACGGCGAGGTCGTGGAGTGGGTCGGCGCGAACTCGGACGTCACCGGCCAGCGGGAAGCCGAGGAGATGCGCGGGCGGCTGACCGAGCAACTGTCGGCCGCGGCGCTGCGCACAGCGCGGCTGCAGCAGGCCACCTCGATGCTGGCCGAGGCGATCACGGTAGAGCAGGTGGTCGAGGTGATCACCGAGGTCGGCCGGTCGGCGATCGGCGCTGACCGTTCGGCCGTGGCCCTGCTTGATCCCGAACGGCTGCGCTTGAAGACGATCAACGCGGCGGCGATCCCCGAGATCCCTGGCTCGCCGGCCGACGATATCCCGCTCGATCACCCGAGCATCATGACGACCGCGATTCTTACCCGCCGCCCCGTTCTGGTCGAGACGCCCGACGCGTTGCGCGCCAACTTCGACCCGGAAGCAAACCTGGACTTTTTCCTCGACCACACCGATGAGCGCGCCTGGGTCGGATTGCCCCTGCTCGCCGCGGGCGCGCCGCTCGGGGCGCTGCGGTTCTCGTTCTCCCGGCCGAGGAAGATCACCGAAGAGGAGCGGGTGTTCCTTGAGGCGTTGGCCGGCCAGTGCGCTCTCGCGGTGGAGCGGGCGACGTTGTTCGAGCGTGAGCACACGACAGCGGAGACGCTGCAGCGCAGCCTCTTGCCTGACCGGTTGCCTGATGTGCCGGGGATCGTCCTTGAGGCGAGATATCTTCCCGTGACGAGCAACATGGAGATCGGCGGCGACTGGTACGACGCCTTCATGCTGGCTGATGGGCGACTCGCCATCGCGGTCGGTGACGTGATGGGCAAGGGAGTCACCGCGGCCGCCGGCATGGGCAGGGTGCGCAACGCCCTGCGGGCGCTCGCGCTGACCGACCCACGGCCTGCGGCCGTCCTGACCGGGCTTGACCGGCTCTTTGCGGCGACCGAGCTTGATGAGCAGGTGACCACGCTGACCTATGTGGTCATTGATCCGGTCACCGGCGAGGGCGTTGGCGGCAACGCCGGCCACCTACCGCCGCTGCTGCTTTCCCCGGGGTACCCGCCACAGCTTGACACGACGCCAGCGGGTACTCCGCTGGGCTGGGCAAGCCCGCGCAAGCAGTACCCTTTCCAGCTACAAAGGGGCAACACCGCCGTCTGGTATTCCGATGGACTTGTGGAGAGCCGCGACCGTGGGCTCGACACCGGTCTGGACGAGCTGGTCGCGGTCGCTGGGCAGGCGTCGCCGGAGGTGATCGCACATCCTGACAGGCTGCTTGAGTACCTGGTCAACCGGATGCTCGCCGGTCATGAGCAAGATGACGATGTCACCCTTCTTGTTCTCCAGGTGCCCGACGAATGAGGCGCGTGAGCGCAGATGAGCATCCGGAAGCGCCCATCTCCGCATCGGCCAGACGGCCGGAATGGGACGAGGCACCGTCCAGGTACGCCTAGTGTAGTGCTGGCATGGTCACGTAACCGGGTCAAGCAGGTTCCCGAATCTCGCCAGATGTTCGCAGGAGAGGTATCTTGTCGCCGGCCAGACAGCAGCGAGAGACAGCGGTCGCACTTGTGCATGACACCGCGCACACGTCCCAAGAAGAAGGCGAGCCCGACGCCGGTGGGCGCGTTCGCCGCAGCGTGCGGAGAAAGCGGCCGAGAGCCGTGAAGGATCCGGCCGCGGCGTCGGCCGCGGGCGCGAAGCGCGAGCCCACCGAGGCGGGCGAAACCGGCGATGCCCGGCACGCCGCGCCCCGCGAATCTGCGCCGCGCGAGCCTGGGCCGCGCGAATCCGGGCCGCGCGAATCCGGCCAGGCCGGGCAGCCAGCGGTCACGAGCCACAACGGCACGACGACGCCCGGTCCGTCCGAGGGCGCCGGGCCGCCGCGATCAGAAGCTGCGGCCACCGGGGACGACGTGGAGATCGACCCCGAGCAAGAGGCCGCCCCGGGTGACGACGACCTTGACTTCGACGGCCCAGAAGGCGTTGCCGACCTGGAAGAGCTGGACGTCGACGTCAGCGACGAAGAGATAGCCGCGGAGATCGAGATAGCCGCAGGAACCGACGATGCGGCCGACGCAGCGGATCTCGAGGATGTCGAGATCAGCGCCGACCCGGGCGAGGCGCACGACGAGGCGGCCGCGGAGCAGGCAACCGCGCGCGGCGTGCAGCCGGCCGCCGACGGCGATGACGAGGCGTTTGTCTACGGCGACGACGATGAGGACCTGCCGGCCGCGCAGGTGGCTGCGGCAGGCGCCACCGCCGATCCGGTCAAGGACTACCTCAAGCAGATCGGCAAGGTGCCGCTGCTCAACGCGGAGCAGGAGGTTGAGCTGGCGAAGCGGATCGAGGCGGGGTTGTTCGCCGAGGAGAAGCTCGCCACCAACAGTCTCAGTCCTGTCGGCCGGGCCGACCTGGAGTGGATCGCCGAGGATGGCAGGCGCGCGAAGAACCACCTCTTGGAGGCAAACCTGCGGCTGGTTGTTTCGCTGGCCAAACGCTACACCGGCCGCGGGATGCTGTTCCTCGACCTGATCCAGGAGGGCAACCTGGGCTTGATCCGCGCCGTGGAGAAGTTCGACTACACCAAGGGCTACAAGTTCTCCACGTATGCGACTTGGTGGATACGCCAAGCGATCACCCGAGCCATGGCTGACCAGGCGCGGACGATCCGCATCCCCGTGCACATGGTGGAAGTGATCAACAAGCTCGCCCGCGTGCAGCGGCAGATGCTGCAGGACCTGGGCCGCGAGCCGACACCGGAGGAACTCGCCACCGAACTCGACATGACGCCGGAGAAGGTCATCGAGGTGCAGAAGTACGGCCGCGAGCCGATCTCGCTGCACACGCCCCTCGGTGAGGACGGCGACAGCGAGTTCGGTGACCTGATCGAGGACTCCGAGGCGATCCAGCCCGGCGAGGCGGTCAGCTTCACGCTGTTGCAGGAGCAGTTGCACTCCGTCCTCGACACGTTGTCTGAGCGTGAGGCTGGCGTGGTGTCGATGCGGTTCGGGCTCACCGACGGCCAGCCGAAGACCCTGGACGAGATAGGCAAGGTCTATGGCGTGACCCGAGAGCGGATCCGCCAGATCGAGTCCAAGACCATGTCGAAGCTTCGCCACCCGTCACGGTCCCAGGTCCTTCGCGACTATCTGGACTAGCGCCGAACTAGGCCGTCGACCACTTTGTACTCTGGAGCGTTGCTAGAGACCCGCCTGAGGGCGGCGTTTACGACATTACCGAGTACAAAGAGGGTCATCCGCGTCCGAATGGTGAGACGATCGAGCTTTTCGCGGCCGGGAGGCCGGACACGGCGCCGGGCACCGGAACCCGGAGCGGGTACCCGGAGCCGGAACCGGCGCCGGGCACGCGGAGCCGTGGGTCAGCGGCGCTTCCCGTTGGCGGAGGTTTCGAGCGCGGCGGCATAGTCGGGCACGTATGTCTGGGTGTCCCGTGGCATCCGCACGTAACCCTGTGACGGTGGTCGTGACGGCAGCCGCAACTCCTGCCATTGGACGTCGAAGTACGGGATGCTGCTGATCAGGTGCGCGATCATGTTGATCCGCGCGCGCCGCTTGTCCTCGCTCTCCACCACATACCAGGGCGCCTCGGGAATGTCGGTGTGTACGAACATCTCGTCCTTGGCGCGCGAGTAGTCCTCCCACCGCGTGATCGACTCAAGGTCCATCGTGGAGAGCTTCCAGCGCCGCATCGGGTCATCGAGCCGGGACCGGAACCTGCGTTCTTGCTCAGCGTCGCTGACCGAGAACCAGTACTTGCGCAGCAGGATTCCCTCCTCGACGAGCAGCCGCTCGAAGATGGGGCACTGGTGGAGGAAGGTCTTGTACTCCTGCTTCGAGCAAAAGCCCATCACGTGCTCGACCCCGGCGCGGTTGTACCAACTTCGGTCGAAAAGAACGATCTGGCCACCGGCCGGCAGATGCTCCACGTAACGCTGAAAGTACCACTGGGAGCGCTCCCGCTCGGTGGGCGCGGGAAGCGCCGCGATCCGGGCAACGCGTGGATTGAGATACTCGGCCACCCGCTTGATCGTGCTGCCCTTACCCGCCGCGTCGCGCCCCTCGAAGATCACGACTATGCGGGCGTGCTCGGTGCGCACCCACTCCTGAACCTTGACCAGTTCCGCTTGCAGACGGGCAAGCTCTTTCTCGTACACGTCCCGTGGGAGCCTGCGCGGCGGCCGTGTCGCCGCCTTCGCCGTGGCGACCTTGCCCTTGCTGTCCTTGTGAGCCACTGTCGTTCCTCCCTCTACCTGGGGAGTCAACCACGCTCACGCGGGAACGCCAGCCTGCGGCCCCGCCTGGGCGAAGAAAAGCGCGCCCGGCCGCCCCCGGCGGGGGCCGGGCGCGCCATTGTCAAGATCAACGCTCGTTCGTAGCCCTGTCAGCTTGCGTTAGCCGTTCGGACTCATCATGAATTTCCACTGCGACCTTGGCGAGCGCCTGCCCGTGCTGCCTATTGTGGTGGGCGCAGAACAGCAGTTCCCGTGAGCTCGGGAGCAGGACGCGAACGTAAGCCTGGGCGCCACAGCGATCGCACCGGTCGGTGGGAATGAGCGGCTTGGTGGGGGCTAGTGCTCCAGTCAACGTCGCTTCCTCGCCTTCAGCTTCCTTCGTGGTTCGGCCGGGCCAGTCCTGCTTCACACCACAGCACAACAATGGGCCGGATCTCCACGTTCCCGATCCAACGGTTCCTAAGCCAAGAGCGAAAGCTTCGGCCACCGCGCCTGGGCCATCGCTGACATAGTGTGACACACACCTTCCATATCGTAACGGCTTTCCTCACGCAAATGCCATCATCCGATACAGTGCGCGGTTGTGCGCCGGCCAAGCGGCGTGCCCTCCCTACGTCGTCCGCAGGAGCGGCTACCCTTCCGGGCAGAGATTCACCCCGCCAGCGGCGAGGATGCGCGCCCGGAGGAGACAACGCGTGAGCGCCCCGATCACATCGGCAGCGTCGGGCATGGCCGCCGACGCCTACATGGCACATCACTTGTCCGTGCTCGAGGGCCTGGACGCGGTACGCAAGCGCCCCGGCATGTACGTCGGCTCCACCGACAGCCGCGGCCTCCTGCACTGCCTCTGGGAGCTCTTCGACAACGCCGTTGACGAGGCGCTGGGTGGACACTGCTCGCGCATCGAGGTCACCACGTATCCCGACGGCAGTGCCGAGGTGCGCGACGATGGCCGGGGCATCCCGGTCGACGTCGAGCCAAAGACCGGGCTGACCGGCGTGGAGCTTGTGATGACCCGGCTGCACGCGGGAGGCAAATTCGGCGGCGGCTCCTATACCGCCTCGGGTGGATTGCACGGGGTTGGCGCATCGGTGGTGAACGCGCTCGCCATCCGGTGCGACGTCGAGGTCGATCGCGCTGGTCACACCCATGCCGTCAGCTTCCGCCGCGGCGTGCCCGGGGAGTTCGCTGGCGAGGGTCCGGACGCGCGGTTCGCCCCGAGGTCAGGGTTGCGCCAGGTGCGCCGTGTCGCCAAACGGGTGACGGGAACACGGATCCGGTTCTGGCCGGACCGGCACATCTTCCTGCGGGACGCGGAACTCCCGCTCGCTGCCCTCGCCGAGCGCGCCCGCCAGACGGCCTATCTCGTGCCCGGCCTCGTCGTGCGCGTGCTCGACCGCCGCGGCGCAGCGGACCTCGACCGCCGCGGCGCAGCGGACGGCGCGGGCGAGCAGGAGTTTCGGTTCGACGGCGGCATCAGCGAGTTCTGCGCCCACCTCGCGCTGGATGAGCCGGTCAGCGACGTGTTGCGGCTGTCGGGTTCTGGGCAGTTCACCGAGACGGTTCCGGTGCTTGACGAGCATGGCCACATGACCCCAGCCGACGTGGAGCGCGAGCTCACGGTCGATGTCGCGCTGCGCTGGGGAACCGGGTACGACAGCGTCATGCGCTCGTTCGTCAACGTCATCGCGACCCCCAAGGGCGGCACGCACGTCGCGGGCTTCGAGCGGGCGCTCGTCCGCAGCTTCAATGAGCAGCTGCGCGCCGCGCGGTTGCTCCGCAACGGTGACGACCCGGTCACCAAGGAGGACGTGACCGAGGGGCTCACCGCTGTGGTGGCGGTCCGGCTGCCCGAGCCGCAGTTCGAGGGCCAGACCAAGGAGGTTCTCGGCACTCCCGCCGCGTCAAGGATCGTGGCGCAGGTGGTCGGCCAGGAGTTGCGCGCCTTCTTCACCGAACCCAAGCGGGGTCAAAAGCAGCAAGGCCGTGCTGTGCTCGACAAGGTCGTGTCCGCGGCCAAGGCGCGCATCGCCGCCAGGGAGCACCGGGAGAACCAGCGCCGCAAAAGCGCGCTTGCCAGCTCGGCGCTGCCCGCCAAGCTGGTGGACTGCCGGTCGGCCGACGACCGAAGCGAGCTGTTCATCGTGGAGGGTGACTCCGCGCTCGGCACGGCGAAGCTGGCAAGAGACTCAGAATTCCAGGCCCTGCTTCCGATTCGCGGCAAGATCCTCAACGTGCAGAAGGCATCGCTCGCCGACATGCTCAAAAACGCCGAGTGCGCCGCCATCATCCAGGTCCTCGGCGCAGGCTCCGGCCGTTCCTTCGACCTGGACTCAGCTCGCTACCAGCGCGTCATCTTTCTCGCCGACGCCGATGTGGACGGCGCGCACATCCGGTGCCTGCTGCTCACGCTCTTTCACGCCTACCTGCGGCCGATGCTGGCGGCGGGCCGGGTGTTCAGCGGTGTGCCCCCGCTGCACCGGATCGAGCTGACCAATCCCCGCAAGGGGCAGTCGAAATACCGCTACACCTACACCGACGCGGAACTACATCGCACGTTGCTCGAACTCGAGCGGAAGGGCCAGCGCTGGAAGGAGCCGGTGCAGCGCTACAAGGGTCTGGGCGAGATGGACGCCGCGCAGCTCGCCGAGACGACCATGGACCCACGCCGGCGCACGCTTCGCCGGATCAGGGTCGAGGACGCGCAAGCGGCCAGTGCCATGTTCGATCTGCTGATGGGCAATGAGGTCGCGCCGCGCCGCGACTTCATTGTGGGCGGCGCGGCCGAGCTTGACCCCGCGCGCATCGACGCCTGACGACGCGCGGGGCCGCCCCAGGGGTCGTCCCGGGTCCACCAGCGGCACCGTTGCGCGCCCAAGATGACAGGCTACTTCCTGTCACGACATAATTACCTTCCGTGACTGAACGCTTGCTGCTTGCCAAGTACCTGCTGGCCCAATACCTGCGTGAACAGGCGCACTGGCGGCTGGACACCGTCGACGGGGATCCTGCCCGCGCCGCGCATTGCGTGCTTGCCCTCATCGACGCCGCCGCCTACATCCGCGAGCTTCCAGGAGACGACCCGTGGGTGGCGGCGCTCACGGCGGCTGGCTGCTTCGCCGGTGGTTGCTTCGTGCCGAGCGAGGAGATGCGCGACCTCATTCGACGCTGGCAGTTCGACCTGCGTTGGTCGGCCGGGCCGAAGGACCTACTCAGCGCGCTCGCCGCACGGTGCGCGTCCCCCGTGCGCACGGCTGTGATCGCGCCGCAGCCGCGCGCCGCCGTTGACGGCGGCGCAATCCGTGCGCTACCGGCCGCAGACAGCGACCGGCCGCAGCCGCCCGCTCATGCCCACAAACGCGCACGACATGTGAGCGCGCGAGGTGGTTTGCTGCGCCGCGACCGCCGAAACGTGTAATGGCCGGTCACCGCCGCGTCAGTCCGGGGTGTCGGCGCGGCGTCAGTCCGGGGTGCCGGCGCGGCGTCAGTCCGGGGTGCCGGCGCGGGGGTCAGTCCGGGGTGCCGGCGCGGGGGTCAGGCAGGCTCGTTACCTGGCCGCCACTTGATGCTGCAGCCGATGCTCGGCCTGTGTGGCGCGGGAACCGGCTTGGAGTCAAGTGCCAGCTCGATTGCCGCGCGCAGGACACGGCCGTCGTTCGGCACGTTGTTCGACGGCCTAGCGCCGTCCATCTCGCCGCGGTAGGTCAGCAGCCGGTCGGTGCCATAGAGGAAGAAGTCCGGGGTGCAGGCCGCGCGGTAAGCCTTGGCCACTTCCTGCGTCTCATCGATCAGGTATGGGAAATCGAACCTCGCGCGCCTGGCCTGTTCGGCGAGATGATCCGAGTCGTCGTCCGGGTAGCGCTCGGTGTCGTTGCTGCAGATCCCCACCGCGGCGAGGCCGCGCCCGGTGTAGCTGGCGACCACCCGGCCGAGCGCGCGCTCGACGTGCCGGACGTATGGGCAATGGTTGGAGAGGAACACAACGAGCAGCGCGGTCGCGTGCGAGAAGTCGCTGAGCGCGATCGTGTGCCCTCCGACGGATGGGAGCCTGAACTCGGCAGCGGGCGTGCCGAGCGGCACCATGAACGAGTTAACAGCCGGCATGTGCCCATTGTGCCGCGTTCACCGTGCAGTACCGGTCTCGCCGCCCGGCCGCTCGATGCCTCGGGCGATGCAGTTGGTGACCCTCGCAGGCGGGTCTCCAGTCAGCGCCGCGACGATCGAGTCGTGTTGCACCTCGAACCGGTAGGACACGCCCTCGGATGCGGCCATCGCCGCGGCCCAATTGCGGATCGCGGTGATCTCTGCCTCATCGTTGGCGGCCTGCCCCCGGTGTCCGCTTTCCTGGCTGCACATTTCGGATTGCTGCATGGGCGGCGGGTCTGCGCCGTCCGGCCAGATGCGGACGAGGTACTTGGTGACGATGTCGCGCTGGTCAGCCTGCATGGTCACGTCCTGCGCCCGCGCGCGACCCGGGTGCGCGCCAGATTGCGAACCGCATGCGTTGCGGTGAGCATGCAACATCCGGCATGCATCCAATTCTGTCAGGCCGGGCGACCTACCGCAGGCCGGGGCCGACCGCGGCGAGCGGATGGGCGAGCCCGACGCCGGAGCCATCCCGCTTGCCAAACGCGCCTGGCAGATCCACCGGGGCGCCCGCGGCCGTGCCGCCAAGCGCAGGTCCTGCGCCCGCCCACGCGAGGATCAGCGCATCCTCGCCCTTGAGCAGCCGATGGCAGCGCACGCCTGCGGTGCCGCGGCCCTTTGCCGGGAAGTCGCCGTACGGCGCCACCTTCACGGCGCCGGATGCGGTGCCAGGCAGCACACGCGTGCTCCCGGCGACCGTGACGACGACCGAACCGGCGACGTCAGCCACCGCGCCGAACCACACCACGAGCGCGCCCCTGGACAGCCGGATGCCCGCCATGCCGCCCGCCGCCCGGCCCTGCGGCCGGACCGCGGCGGCCTGGAATCGCAGCAGTTGCGCGTCACTGGTCACGAACACCAGGTCGCCCGCGTCGCCCGGCTGAGCCGCGCCGACCACCCGGTCGCCGTCCTTCAGCGCGATCACCTCGAACTCGTCCCGCGCCTGCGGGTAGTCCGGTGTGACCCGCTTCACCACGCCATGCGCGGTGCCGACCGCCAGCAGCGGCCCATCCGGGTCGAGCCCGGCGAGGCCAACCACGGTCTCGCCGGGGCTGAGCTGGACGAACTCGGTCAGCGGAGCGCCGCCGGCGAGCCCAGGCGCGTGCGCGCTCGGCGGAAGCGCAGGCAGCTCAAGGACGCTCAGCCGGAGCATACGGCCGGTGGAGGTGACCACACCGACATTGCCACGGGCCGTCGCGGGCGCCGCCGATGTGAGCACGTCGTGCGCGGTGCGGGGGCCCGCGGCGCCCGCCCGCCGCCCGGCGTCGGCGCGCGGTCCCGTGTCGGCGGGCGAGGCGCCGTCGGCGCTCCTCGCGACGGCGGTCCGGGCGATCAGGCCGGTGGCCGACAGCAGGACCATGCACGGGTCGTCGGCGACCTCCAGCGGCACCGCGGCCCTTTTCTGCGCGCCGCCACCCGGGCCTTCCAGCAGCACGGTCCGGCGGGGGTTGGCGAACCGCTCCGCGATCGCGGCAAGCTCAGCGGACACCACAGCTCTCAACCCGGCCGGCGACTCAAGGATCTCGGTCAGCTCGGCTATCTCCCGCTGCAGGGTCTCCCGCTCGCGCTCGAACTCCAGCCGGTCGTACTTGGTCAGGCGGCGCAGCGGAGTGTCCAGGATGTAGGTCGCCTGGATCTCGGAGAGCTCGAACACCGCGATCAGCCGCCGCTTGGCCTCGGCGGCGTCCTCGCTCGACCGGATGACCTGGATGACCTCGTCAATGTTGAGCAGCGCGATGATCAGGCCGTCCACGAGGTGCAGGCGGTCCTCGCGTTTGCGCCGCCGGTGTGCGGACCGCCGCCTGACCACATCGATGCGATGATCCACATACACCTGCAGCAGCTCGAGCAGGCCTAGCACGCGTGGCTGCCCGTCCACGAGCGCCACGTTGTTGATCCCGAACGACTCCTCCATCGCCGTCAGCCGGTACAGCTCTTCGAGCACGGCCTCGGCGTGGAACCCGTTGCGGACCTCGATCACCAGGCGCAGGCCGCGCTGCCGGTCGGTGAGGTCCTTGAGGTCGGCGATGCCCGCGAGCTTCTTCGCCTGCACCAGGTCCTTGATCCGAGAGATCACCTTTTCTGGTCCGACGCCATAGGGCAGCTCGGTCACCACGATCCCGGTGCGCCGCGGGCTCACCTTCTCGATACGCGTCGTCGCCCGCGTGCGGAACGTCCCGCGGCCCGACTCATAGGCCTCCCTGACCCCTTCCAAGCCGACGATCTTTCCGCCGGTCGGCAGGTCGGGGCCCGGCACGAAGCGCATCACCGTCTCGAGGGTCGCCTCTGGATTGTCGATCAGGTGGCGAGCCGCGGCGATCACCTCACCGAGGTTGTGCGGCGCCATGTTGGTCGCCATCCCGACCGCGATCCCTGACGCGCCGTTGACAAGCAGGTTCGGGAAGGCAGCCGGGAGAACGTCCGGCTCGGTCTCCTGGCCGTCGTAGTTGGGCCGGAAGTCGACGGTGTTCTCGTCAATCGAGGTGACCATCTCCATCGCCGCCGGGGCCAGCCGTGCCTCGGTGTAGCGCATGGCCGCCGGCGCGTCATCGCCGCCGAGCGAGCCGAAGTTGCCGTGACCGTCGATCAGCGGCAGGCGCATCGCCCACGGCTGGGTCATCCGGGCGAGCGCGTCGTAGATCGCGCTGTCGCCGTGTGGGTGCAGCCGGCCCATCACCTCGCCCACCACCCGCGCGCATTTGACGTGGCCGCGGTCCGGCCGCAGCCCCATCTCGTTCATCTGGTAGAGGATCCGCCGCTGTACCGGCTTCAGCCCGTCCCTGGCGTCGGGCAGCGCGCGCTGGTAGATGACCGAGTAGGCGTATTCGAGGAAGCTGCCGCGCATTTCATCGGCGACGTCGATGTCGATGATCTTCTCGTCGAAGTCGTCAGGCGGCGGTGGTTTGGTGGTGCTGCTCCGTCGGGCCATGCGCCCATTGTCCCGGTTACCCCCGAAGATTTTTCCGAACGGCTGCCGCGCGCCGCGCCGCTCTTACAAATGACCCACCCACCCTGGGGGTTTTGCCCTCCTGCTGATCTTGGCAGGTTGTCAAGGGCTCGGGAAGGGGTGAGTCGAATTCTGGGGATAACTTGCGCTCCTGCCTGTGGATAACCGCATCGGGTGCTCGTGTCACGCGAGCGGCAGCCGTTCGGTAGACGGATCGCGGCGCTAGAGCGCGGGACGGGCGCCGACCTGGCCGAGCGCCTTCGCGGCCAGCCGGTTACCCGCGGCGAGCGCCTCGGCGGGCGGCTTCTTGTCCAGCCAGGTGGGCAGGAACCCGGCGCAAAACGCGTCTCCCGCACCGGTGTGGTCGACGGGCCGTTCCACCACGAACGCGGGGACGTGCACCGGCTCGGGCTGCCCGTTGGCGTAGAAGAGCGAGCCGTCGGCGTCGAGCGTGATCACTACCTGCGGGTACCACGCGGTGAGCACGCGCGCCGCCTGGTCGGGCTCGTCGCGCCCGGTCAGCACCCGGGCCTCCGGCTGGTTGGCGAACAGCAGGATAGCCCCGTGGCTCAGTTCGAGGAACGGCTCGGCGCCGGCGCGCTCAATGGGCGCGAATGACGCCGCGTCCACGGAGATCGACATCCCGGCTCGCTTGGCGAGCCCGAACGCGGCCAGTGCCGCCGGCCGCGACCCCTCGTTGAGCAGCGTGTATCCCGACATGTGGAGATGGCTGCCCGGCGTGAACAGATCCTTGGGCAGATCCTCGGGGGACAGCGCGGCGTTGGCGCCCGGATCGGAAAGCAAGGTGAGGTCACCCCTGTGGGTCACCATCACCACGCAGGTGCCGGTCGGCCGCTCCGGGTCCATCACAAGCCGGGCATCCACGCCGTAGCCCATGAGTTCCATGTCTCTGTTCCGCCCGGCGATGTCGGCGCCGCGCCTGCCCACGAACGCGACCTCGGCGCCCTCAACGGCCATCCACGACGCGATGTTGGCGCCGGAGCCGCCGCCGTGCATGGTGACGGTCGCAGCCGTGTCGCTTCCCTTGACCAAAGGGAACGCGGCGCGGGCGACCGCGTCTGTCATAAGGTCACCAACGACGACCACACGCGTCATTGTCGTCACCACCACCTCGTCCAAGGCTCGGACGGCGAATGGGCCCGTCGGGCCGCGGGCCAGCGGATCCTCGGCGTTCTGCTAGGGAACGCTGATTGCCTGGGCCAGCGGTCCCCGGTTGGCGCGTTTTTCGTGCAGCGTAGAGAAAACTAACAGCTTTCGCTCATCCTGGCAGCGAGAGCAGCCTGCCCGCTACCACAAGAATGGCTTCCTCGGACTGCGCCGCCAGAACCTGATTGAGGCGGCCGAGCTCGTCGCGGAAGATACGGCCGCTGCGGGTGTGCGGGACAACGCCCGATCCCGCCTCCTCGCTCACCGCGATGACGTGGCCGCGCGTGTCCCGCCAGGCGGCGGCAAGCTCATCGATGCGACCGGCAACGCGGTCGCCGGGCGGAACGCGCCAGCCGCCGGATTCGTCGAGGACCGCCGTGAGCCAACTGCCGATGCTGTCGATCAGGACCGCGCCCGAGCGCCCGTCCGCGGCGCGCAGCACGCCCGCCAGATCGGTGGTCTCCACCGTCCGCCACCACGACGGCCGTCTTGCCCGGTGGGTGGCAACCCGGGCCGACCACTCCGCGTCGCCAGGCGGCGCCGGCCCCGCCGCGGCGACGTAGGTGACGTACGGCTCGGCGGCGAGGCGGAGTTCGGCCTCGGCTGACTTGCCCGAGCTGGCGCCGCCGAGCAGCAGAACCCGCCACGGGCGTGACATCTGCTTGGCAGGCCGTGCGGCCGGCCGGGTGACGGTGATGTGATCACCATCGCCGGCGGCGTTGACCCGCCACAGTCGGCGGCGCCGGGCGAACTCCTGTGGTGACGGCGCCCGGTGATCGACGTGGATCACCGCGACCGCGGTCGTGCCCGTGACGAGGCCACGCCTGCGCAGGCCGCCGAGCTGAGCTGGCTCGCCGAGCAGGTCCAAAAGCGCCACGTCATACGGGCGCGCGCCATCCGGCGGCAGCGGCGCCGCGCCCGGTCCCGCGGCGCACAGCAGCCTGCTTCCGTCCGGCGCGGTCACCTCGAGGCCCCCGGCAACCGGTTCGGCCAAGTAACCAGCAGGCGCCGCTGGCCACGGCGGGCCGGCGATCCGGATGACGCCATCGATGACGATCTGGGTTGGCGCGCGCGCCTGCCCGGCCCGCCGGGCGTGCGAGCAGGAGGCGCACAGGCACCCGGGCTGCGGCCATCCCGCCGGGCCGCCGGTTCCGGCCAGCTGCACGTCCATAGACCAGCCACCCTAGACTTGGCACGGTGACCTGGACCTGGCGCTACGAGAAGGCGGACGGCCAAGCCCTCACCGCCAAGTCGCTGCCGCGCGAGACCTTCCCCAGCCAATCAGACGCCGAGACCTGGCTAGGCGAGCGATGGCGCAGCTTGCTCGCGGCCGGCGTCGACCAAGTGCGGCTCTACGAGGATGACCACGCCGTCTACGGCCCGATGAGCCTGCACCCGGCCGAATAACGCCGGAACCGGCGAGCCGCCGAAATGGGCCGTCAGGGCCGCCTGGGCGGGCTCGCCGTCTTGGCTGGGTCGCGCACGACCACAGGACCGAGCACGTCGTCGATGCGCCGCAACACGTCCTCGCTCAGCCGGACCCCGGCCGCCTTCACGTTCTCCCGCACCTGCTCCGGCCGGGTGGCGCCAACGATCGCGGCGGAGACGTTGGGGTTTTGCAGCGTCCACGCCACCGCGAGCTGCGCCATCGACAGCCCGGTGTCCGTGGCGACGGGGACGAGTTCCTGCACCCGGGTGAGCAGGTCGTCGCTCAAATACTGGCGGATGAAGCCGGATCCGCCCGGGTCCGTGGCACGGGACTCTGGCGGCGGCGCGACACCGGGCTTGTACTTGCCGGTGAGCACGCCCTGGGCAATCGGCGACCAGACGACCTGACCGATGCCCTCCTTCTCGCACAGCGGGATGACCTCGGACTCGATCACCCGCCACAGCATGTTGTACTGGGGCTGATTGGAGACGATGCGGTCGAAGCCCATCTGGTCGGCGATCCGCAACGCGGCGCTGATTTCCTCTGCCCGCCACTCGGAGACGCCCACATAGACCACCTTGCCCTGGCGGACGAGATCGTCGAAGGCGCGCATGGTCTCTTCGAGCGGCGCCTCATGGTCGTAGCGGTGCGCCTGGTACAGGTCGACGTAGTCGGTCTGCAGCCGACGCAGCGAGGCGTCCGCCGACTCCATGATGTGCTTGCGCGACAGCCCGCGGTCGTTCGGCCCGGGGCCGGTGGGCCAGTACACCTTGGTGAAGATCTCGACCGACTCGCGGCGTTCGCCCGCGAGCGCGCGGCCGAGGACCTCCTCTGCGCGCGTTCCCGCATACACATCTGCGGTGTCGAAGGTCGTGATGCCCTCGTCGAGCGCCGCCGCCACACACGCCCGCGCCGCGTCCTCTTCCACCTGGGAGCCGTGAGTGATCCAGTTGCCGTAAGCCAGCTCGCTGATCTTCAGGCCGGTCCGGCCGAGGCGACGATGTTCCATGTGCCCGTACCCTACGTGATCGGCGCCGCCCGGACGGCGATGGGCAGGACGGGGCTAGATCGGGTCGCCGCGCTTGAGCCGGGGCGGGGGCATGCGCAGACGGCGAATCTGAGCCGACCGCAGGGCAGCGTAGATGGCGACGCCCTTGGTGCTCTCGCCCGGGTAGCGTTGCGCGGCCATCGCGCGCACCCGCCTGGCGGTGATGAGGCCCTCGACGACAATCGTCAGCAACGTGGTGAGAACCAGCGGGTACACAAACAGCCTCGCCGCGGCGGAGGGCACCACGAACAGGACGAACAGCACTGCGACGATATAGAGGTAGTACTCGCTGAGCAGGCGCCGTGAGTCCACATAGTCGCGGGCGAGCGCCCGCACCGGGCCGCGGTCCTTGGCGGGAAGATACCTCGGGTCGCCGCGCCTGAACCCTTCGACCCTGCGCGCGCGCTCGGCCCGCTGGCGCTCGCGAGACTGCTTATATGCCTGCTTGCGGTTGCCGGGCGCCGCCATGGGCTGGCGCCGCGGCGCCGCCTCGCTGCGCTTGGGTGTCGGGCGGCCCTTGCCTGCCGTCGCGGCCTTGCGGTCGGCCGCCGCGCCGTTACCGCTGCCGGCGGTCGCGCCGCGCGCCCCGGCGACCTTGTCGACAGGTTCGTCCGCAACCTTGTCGACAGGTTCGTCCGCGGCGGAATCGCGATGACGTCGGAACACGCGCAAAGCCTACCGGCACCGAACGTGGTGACTGCCACATACGTGAACGCGTAGGGTGGAATCCGATCAGTGAGACCCGTCGGCGTACGCGCTTCGGACGGCAGAGCATACCTGGACTAGCTCTAAAGTTGATAGCAGCCGAAAGTTGACAGCACCGGCACGACACCAGCGGGCACCGTGAGACGGCCTACAGGACGAAGGGGACGGCCGCGCGTATGAGCGTCATGAAGCGGATGTCGATGATCTTCAGGGCCAAGGCGAACAAGGCCCTGGACAAGATGGAAGATCCGCGTGAGACCCTTGATTACTCCTACCAGCGTCAGCTTGAGCTATTGACGAAGGTCAAGCGTGGCGTGGCCGACGTCGCCACCTCCCGCAAACGGATTGAGCTGCAGATCAACCAGCTGGAGCTGCAGTCGCGCAAGTTTGAGGACCAGGGCCGCAAGGCGCTGGCCGGCGGGCGCGAGGACCTCGCGCGTGAGGCGCTGACCAGGCGGTCGGGCACGCAAGGTCAGATCACTGACCTACGCGCCCAGTACGCCTCGCTTCAGGCGGAGGAAGAAAAGCTGACGATTGCCTCGCAGCGGCTCCAGGCGAAGGTGGACGCCTTCCGCAGCCGCAAGGAGACGATCAAGGCGACCTACACCGCGGCCGAGGCGCAGACCAGAATCGGCGAGGCAGTCTCCGGTATCTCCGAAGAGATGGGCGACGTCGGCATGGCGATCCAGCGTGCCGAGGACAAGACCGCTCAGATGCAGGCACGCGCGGGCGCGATCGACGAACTGCTCGCCTCCGGCGCGCTTGAGGACTACACCGGCACCGGGCATGACGACATCCAGGCGGAACTGGACCGGATGAGCAGCTCCTCCGACGTCGAACTGGAGATGCAGCGGCTCAAGGGGGAGATCGCCCAGGCGGCGCCCGCGCAGATCGAGCGCGGGCACGGCAACTCCGGACAGAGCGCCACGTCCAACAACGTCGGCCAAGCCGCGGCGCCCGACCAGCAACCCCGTGCGCAGGCTGACCAGCAGCCGCCGCCCTCCGGGGAGGGCTCATGATCGTTCGGATCATGGGCGAGGGCCAGCTCGCCGTCGCCGACAGCGCTGTCACCGAGCTCAACGTGTTGGATGACAAGCTCGACGCCGCGCTCAAGGGTGGCGACGAGTCGGAATTTCGCGCCGCGCTGCAAGCGCTGATCAGCCGGGTCCGTGAGGTGGGCTCGCCGGTTCCCGCGGAAGCGTTGAATGCGTCAGACCTCATCCTTCCGCCACCGGACGCGACCATGGACGAGGTCAGGCACCTGATGAGCGAGGACGGCCTTATCCCGGACTGACGCCAAGGCTGACAGCATAGGTCCAGCACCCTGGGTGGCAGCGCTGGGAAGGTGGAGATGACGATGGCGCGTACCCGATTTGCCCCTGATCGCGGTCTCACCGTGCGAATGGGCCTGACGATGTTTCTGCTCGGGATCGTGCTCGTCGCCTTCGTTGCGGCACTCATCGGCATCCTGAGCTACGCCCATGCCTCCAATGGCGCAATCATCTTCCTCGCGGTCGTCTTCGCGCTCGGGATGAGCGTCGGCTCGTACTTCTTCTCCGACAAGATCGCCCTCAGCGCGGCGCGGGCCAGGGAGGTGAGCCCGCAGGATGCCCCCGAACTGCACGGCATCGTCGACCGGCTCTGCGCGCTCGCGGATATGCCCAAGCCCAGGGTGGCGATCGCGGAATCCGACATGCCGAACGCCTTTGCCACCGGGCGCAACAGCAAGGTGGCCGTGCTCTGCGTCACGACGGGGCTGCTTCGCAGGCTGGACCGCAGCGAGCTGGAAGGCGTGATCTCGCACGAGATGTCACACGTGGCGCACCGCGATGTCGCCGTGATGACGATCGCGTCCTTCCTTGCGATCGTCGCCGGCCTGTTGGTCAGGTTCGCCTTCTACTCGGAGCTTTTCGGCGGCGGGCGCGGCCGGCGTGACGACAACAACAGCGCCTTCCCCGTGATCCTTGTGATCATGCTGGTGAGCGTCGTCGTCTACGCGATCAGCTTCCTGCTGATCCGCGCTCTCTCCCGATACCGCGAACTCGCCGCCGACCGGTCCGGCGCGCTGCTGACCGGTCAGCCGTCCGCGCTGGCCAGCGCGCTGCAGAAGGTGAGCGGCGATATCGCGCGGATCCCGACAAAAGACCTGCGGGAGACCGCGCCGCTGAACGCGTTCTATTTCGCGCCCGCGTTCGCCAAGGGCACAATCTCCGCCCTGTTCTCCACCCATCCCCCGCTGGAGAAGAGGCTGGCGCAGCTGGCCAAGATTTCGCAGCAGATCGGCAGGTAGCAAGGTGGGGTTCCTGGACGCGCTGCTTGGCCGGTCCAAACCGGTCCAGCCGGATCTTGACCGGTTGTTCGCCCTCCCCTCCGCCGCGGTGACGCTGGCGGCGAGCACCTCGTATGCCCCGACCGGAACGGGTTCGGTCTGCTTTCGTGCCGCCGAGGGGCGCGCCTTTGGCGACATCGAGGCTGAAGTGCGCCAGCTTTTGGACAGCGACGCCGCGAAGACAGCGCCGGTTGAGGTCAGCACCGACTCCTACGGCTTCACCTGGATGGTCATCCGTCAGCCCGCGGATCAGCTCGAAGCCCTCGTCACCGACCTGCACGCGGTGAACTCCACGCTGGCCGACGCGGGCTTCGGGCCCTCGCTGCTGTGCTCGCTCGTCGCGTTCCGCGACTCGAGGGATCGTCGCCTGGCGATCGTCTACCTCTACAAGCGCGGCACCTTCTACCCGTTCGCCCCGCTACCGGGGGAGAGGCGGGACACCGCCGCCGAACTGCAGGTCCGCGCGTCGATCGAGGGAGATCTGATGATCGAGAAGGACCTGGGGCGCTGGTTTCCCGTCTGGGCCGCTCCGGGGCTTTGAGCTGCGGGCGCCACATCCGCACGAGATCAGCACGAGCAACGAGCCCAGGGTCGCGGTTCGCCGCATATCCTTGTGTCGAGCGCCGGGCTTTGTAGATCCTTGAGCGTGGAATGACGGCCCGAAGCCTATCGTTGAGTCAACTGACTGGACGACAGGCAATCGCGCCGCCGCGACGGCGGCCGTGACCAACAAGCCAACCAATGCGGGAGCGAGCGAGATATGACGGTTCAGGGTGAGACCACGAAGCAGGGCGTCATCCTCAGCGACGTCGCGGCGGCCAAGGTGAAGAACCTGCTCGACCAAGAGGGCCGCGATGACCTCAGGCTGCGGGTCGCCGTGCAGCCTGGCGGCTGCTCTGGGCTGCGCTACCAGCTCTACTTCGATGAGCGCTCGCTGGAGGGCGACGAGGTCGGCGCGTTCGGCGGCGTGGAGGTCGTCACCGACCGGATGAGCGCGCCCTACCTGATGGGCGCGACGATCGACTTCGTCGACACCATCGAGAAGCAGGGCTTCACCATCGACAACCCCAACGCCACCGGCTCGTGCGCCTGCGGAGACTCATTCCACTAATCAGCGCCGGCCGCCGGGCGATGGAGGCCGCGATAGCCTTGCTGGGCCCGTGAACTCACCCCAGCAGGGAGCGCGTCGTGCGTATTGCCGTGACCGGGTCGATCGCGACCGACCATCTGATGACGTTTCCCGGCCGGTTCACCGACCAGCTCGTCATGGGCAAGATCGAAACCGTGTCGTTGTCGTTTCTGGTGGACACGCTGGAGATCCGGCGTGGCGGGATCGCGGCCAACATCGCGTTCGGCATGGGATGCCTCGGTCTGCGGCCGGTACTCGTCGGCGCGGTGGGCGCGGATTTCGACGACTACCGGTCATGGCTGGAACGGCACGGCGTGGACACGGCTTCCGTGCACGTCTCCGACCTGCACCACACGGCCAGGTTCCTGTGCACGACCGACACCGACCAGAACCAGATCGCGTCGTTCTACACCGGCGCGATGAGCGAGGCCCGCAACATCGAGCTCGGCCCGGTCGCGGAGCGCGTCGGCGGCCTGGATCTCGTGGTGATCAGCCCGAACGATCCGCTTGGCATGCTGCGCCACACCGAAGAATGCCGTGACCGGGGGATGGCGTTCGCCGCCGATCCGTCCCAGCAACTCGCCAGGATGGACGGGCCGGACATCCGCGCGCTTATCGACGGTGCCTCCTACCTGTTCACCAACGAGTACGAAAAGGCGCTGACCGAGCAGAAGACCGGCTGGTCCGATGACGAGGTGCTGAGCCGGGTGCAGGTGCGGGTCACCACGCTCGGGTCGAAGGGGGTCCGGGTCGAGCGGGCCGGCGAGCCGCCCACCACCGTTCCCGCGCTGCCGGTGGAGCGCGCGCTCGACCCCACCGGCGGCGGCGACGCCTTCCGCGCCGGTTTCTTGTCCGCCGTGGCGTGGGGAACGTCTGCGGAGCGGGCCGCGCAGCTCGGCAACATGATCGCGGTCCACGCGCTTGAGGCGGTCGGGCCGCAGGAGTATGAGCTCAAGCGGGCACCGATGCTGGACCGCTTCGCGGCCGCCTACGGCGACGCCGCGGCGGCCGAGATAGCCGCACACGTGTGACTCAGTAGCAGCGGCGGACCAGCAGTGACCAGCCGCGCGGGAGTGCGTGCTCGACCACGAACTCCTGCGACTTCATCCCGCACCAGGCCGGCACGTCCGTGCGCGCTGCGGGGTCGTCGGCCAGCACGGCGATCACCGCTCCGACCGGCACGTCCCTGATCCGTTCGGCGAGCATGATGATCGGGATCGGGCACTTACGGCCAAGGGCGTCCACAGTGAGCACGGGCGCGGGCCCGGCGGGCGGCGGCGCCAGCGCGGGTTCGGGCCGTGCGCCGGTTCGCTCGCTGCCAGATCGGCGGCGCCATCTCATCCGCTCACCATTCCACGGGCTTGGCGTGGGACAGGGCAGAGCAGGTGAGCCGAACCGCGAGCAGCCGCGACGATGCGCTGGGACGCCGCGAGGGACGGCTCGATCGCCATATGGGTCGTGGCACGCGATAGCGATACCCGGCGGCTGTCTCGCGTAATCGCGCCATCCGGCGCAAGCAGGCCGCCGCGCCGCATCGGATCGGCTGGGCGCGCTGCGCCCGATGACGCCGCGAATCCGGCTCGGTCCACCCCGTCACCAGTGCCTCACTGACTTACCTAAAGAGGATGTTTACATAGAGAGAACGGCTAGTCACACAATGTGTCGCCTGCACAGAGCCACGGTACACGACGCCCTGTTGACGGATCACCGGAATTCCCAAACACCGAATAGGCGGCGCGAGCGCGGAGCGCGGCTCGCCGCGTGAGCCGTTCGGCATCCCTGGCTTGCGGCGCAGCGGCCGGTGCGGGCGCGCGGGCCTGCGAATACGGGGGACCCGGCGAACCCGCTGCGGGCGCGGCGGGTACTGTTTCGCATTGTGAGTCTCACCCACCTGCGCCTGCGCCGCGGGCGCCCGGCAGCGCGGGGCCTGCGCCCGGTGCTGCTGCGGCTGGCACCGCGAGCCGTTGTGGTCGGCCTGCTGTTCACCGGCGTGACGGGGTGCAGGTCCAGCGCCTGGACCCGGCTCGGCATGCCGAGGCCCATCACCGAGCAGGGCAAGGCCATGGTGACCCTCTGGCAGGGATCCTGGGTCGCGGCGCTCGCGGTGGGGCTCGTCGTCTGGGGCCTGATCGTCTGGGCAGTGATCTTCCACAGGAAGCGTTCCGACGAACTTCCACCGCAGGTGCGGTACAACCTGCCCATCGAGGTCCTCTACACGATCGTGCCGTTCATAATGGTCGCGGTGCTCTTCTACTTCACAGCCCGGGACGAGAACTACATCAACGAGCTGCCGCCGCGTCCCGATGTGATTGTTCACGTCACCGGGTTCCAGTGGAGCTGGCAGTTCCAGTACCCGCAGTACGGGGTACGGGTCATCGGCCACCCAGTGGACCCGTCGCACTTCGCGTCCTATCCCGGCCCGCAGCTTGTCCTCCCCAAAGGGGAGACCATCCGCTTCGACCTGTACGCGCTGGATGTGGTCCACGCGTTCTGGGTGCCTGCGTTCCTGTTCAAACGCGACGTTATCCCAAACCGCCCGAATCACTTCCAGGTCACCACCACGGCAACGGGAACATTCGACGGCCGGTGCTCGGAGCTGTGCGGCCTTTACCACAGCGAGATGCTCTTTACCGTTAAGGTCGTCAGCCCAGCGCAGTTCCAGCAGTGGATTGCCGCCAGACAGGCTGCGCAGCGTGCAGCGGCGCAGCCGGCGGCGCAGAATGCAGCGGGGGGTGCCCAGTGACCACCATCGCTCGTCCAGAATCCGACCTCACGACAGCGCCGCGCAACCCCAGAAAGGGCTCGCTACTCGCCTCCTGGATGTCGTCGACCGACCACAAGGTGATCGGGCACCTGTACCTGATCACCTCGTTCGGGTTCTTCCTCGCCGCGGGCCTGATGGCGATGATCATGCGGGCGCAGCTGCTGCGGCCGAATCAGCACGTGGTGTCCGATCAGCAGTACAACGAGCTGTTCACCATGCACGGCACGATCATGCTGCTGCTGTTCGCGACGCCGCTTTTTGTCGGGTTCGCCAACGAGGTCCTGCCACTGCAGATCGGATCGCCCGACGTGGCGTTTCCACGGCTCAACCTGTTCAGCTACTACCTGTTCCTCTTCGGTGGGCTGATCTTGCTGTTCAGCTTCGTCGCCCCTGGTGGCGCGGCTGCGTTCGGCTGGTACGCCTACGCTCCGCTGACCAGCTCGGTGTACTCGCCAGGCATCGGCGGTGACATGTGGACCATGGGCCTGGTGCTTTCCGGGTTCGGCACGATCCTGTCCGGTGTCAACTTCATCACCACGATCTTCTGCATGCGCGCGCCCGGCATGACGATGTTCCGCATGCCCATCTTCACCTGGAACGCGCTGCTCACCAGCATCATGGTGCTGGTCGCGTTCCCTGTGCTCGCTGCCGCGCTGCTGGTGCTTGAGATCGACCGCAAGCTCGGTGCCCACGTGTTCGACGCCTCCAGCGGTGGCGCCATCCTGTGGCAGCACCTGTTCTGGTTCTTCGGGCATCCCGAGGTGTACATCGTGGCGTTGCCGTTCTTCGGCATCATCACCGAAGTGCTGCCCGTGTTCAGCCGCAAGCCACTTTTCGGGTACAAGAGCCTGGTCGGCGCGACGATCGCGATCGCAGGGCTGTCGATGACGGTGTGGGCGCACCACATGTTCACGACCGGCGCGGTGCTGCTGCCCTTCTTCTCCTTCATGACGTTCCTGATCGCGGTGCCGACAGGGGTGAAATTCTTCAACTGGACCGGGACGATATGGCGCGGCCAGCTCACCTTTGAAACAGCGATGCTGTTCGCGCTGGGATTCCTTGTTACGTTCCTGTTCGGCGGCCTCACCGGCATCATCCTGGCCTCTCCACCGCTGGACTTCGAGGTCAGTGACTCCTACTTCGTGGTGGCGCACTTCCACTACGTGCTGTTCGGCACGGTCGTGTTCGCCATGTTCGCCGGGTTCTACTTCTGGTGGCCGAAGATGACCGGGAAGAAGCTCAACGAAACGCTCGGTAAATGGCACTTCTGGACCCTGTTCATCGGGTTCCACATGACCTTCCTTGTGCAGCACTGGCTGGGTGTGCAGGGGATGCCCCGCCGCTACGCGACCTACCCGGCGAATGCGGGCTTCAACACCCTCAACATGGTGTCCTCGATTGGCGCGTTCATTCTCGGCGCGTCCACATTGTTCTTCCTCTGGAACGTGTACGTCACCGCGCGCCGCGGCGAGAATGTCACCGCAGACGATCCGTGGGGGTTCGCGAACTCGCTTGAATGGGCTACAAGCTGCCCGCCGCCGCGGCACAATTTCACCCGAATTCCGCGAATCCGGTCCGAGCGGCCCGCGTTCGACCTGCACTACCCGCATATCAGGGCGGGCCGCCCGGTCGAGCAAGCGAGCCAAGCACAGCCCTCAGTCGAGTAGGTGACCGCAGCCGATGAAGATCGAAGGCTTTCTCTTCCTCTTGTGCGCGGCGTTCTTCGCCGTCACCGACGTCGTCTACTGGTACTTCTCGAAGGACCCGACGGGGTCGACAGCCCTTGGCGTCTCAGTCGGCCTTGCCTTCCTCATCGGCTTTTATGTGCTTTTCACCGGGCGCAGGCTGCCCCGTGAACGCCCCGAAGATAGGAAAGAAGCCGAAATAGCCGAGGGAACAGGCGAAATCGGTTTCTTCAGCCCGCACAGCTGGTGGCCGCTGTTCACCGGCCTCGCCGCTGCGGTGTCCGCGCTTGGTTTTGCGATCGGCTGGTGGCTGTTCCTGATCGGCATGCTGTTCACCTTGCTGTCCGCGATCGGTTTCGTGTTCGAGTATTACCGCGGCCACTACCAGCACTAGGTGACTGGGCCGCCACACCGGCCCGATTGAATCGTGAACTCCGCGCTAAGGTATACGCGGACTACGGGGAATTCCTCCGCCATGCGGCCCGCTCGCGGTGCGCGTTATTTCGCGGCGCACGCAGGGAATGAGAGTGAGGGGCCGCCCGGGGGAGGCCGAGCATGCGGGGGAGTGTCACCACAATGGTGCAGCGGCGTGCGCCGCGGAGCTGTGGAAGTCTCATCTCGGTCGCTGCCTTGCTGACCGCATCGTCTATTCTCACCGCGGCGTGCCATGGCGTGGTGGCCGGCCCGCACGCCGCAACGGCGCCGCCTGGGCCAGCGCGGGTGACGATCAACCCGGCGGCGGGCGCCATCGACCGCCGCCCCGACCTCGGTATCACGGTCAACGCGACCGACGGCACGCTGACCAGCGTCACGGCCGAGGATGGGCACGGTAAGAACGTCGCTGGTTACTTCAATCCCGCCGGCACGGCCTGGCACTCAACCTGGGCGCTCGCGCCCGCGCGGAGCTACGCCGTGACCGCGGTGGCGGCGGGACTGGACGGCGGCGCCTCCACGGCACATGCGACGTTCCGCACATCTGCGCCCGCCCAAACCTTCACCGCGTCGGTAGACATGCTGCCCGGCGAGACCGTCGGTGTGGGAATGCCGATCATGGTCACCTTCAGCCAGCCGATCCAGAACAAGGCTCAGGTGGAGCGCTCCTTCCAGTTGCGAAGCAGCAAGCCCGTCGTCGGCGCGTGGCACTGGCTGGACGACACGACCACCTGGTTCCGGCCGAAGCGGCACTGGCCCGCACACGACGCGGTGCGGTTCACCGCGCACCTGGCCGGGGTGCGCGGTGGGGAGGAGCTCTATGGGGGTGCCGACCTGGCCAGGAGCTTCAAGATCGGCGAGTCGCTTGTCGCCGTGGCGAGCGCCCGCAGCCATCGGATGAAGGTGTGGCTGAACGGCAGGCTCAGATTCAACTGGCCAATCAGCACGGGACAGCCGGGTCACGACACCCCGGACGGCGCATACGTGACGATCGAGAAGGGCAACCCGGTCGACATGAACTCGTGCAGTTTCGGTGTCTGCAAGGGTGATCCCGGCTACTACAACGTGGAGGTCTATGACTCTGTGCGGTTCACCTGGAGCGGCGACTACATCCACAGCGCGCCGTGGTCGGTGGGCGAGCAGGGGTACGCCAACGTCAGCCACGGCTGCGTCAACCTGGCGCCTGCGTACGCGGCCTGGTATTACGACCACGCGGAGCGCGGGGATCCGGTCACTGTCATCGGCAGCCCGGTGCGTGGCACCTGGGGGGACGGCTGGACCATCTGGTTTCTATCCTGGCGCGCGCTGGTGAAGGGCAGCGCGCTCGACCAGGCGGTCGTGGCAGGCAGGGACGGAAGTTACTTCACCGATCAAGCTTCCGCCGTGCGGCTAGCCTCAGCTTCTGGGCGTTGATTCCTCGTCGGCCGACGGCAGTTCGCGGTGCCCGTCGCCGTGGCCGTCGCCATGCCCGTGCCCGTCGCCGTGGCTGTCGCCCTCCTGAAGGGAGATGCCCTCGCGGAACACGTGGTTCAGCCGCAGCCGAAGCCTGCCCATGACGTGGCGCGCCTCAGGTGTGGGCACCCGGCTCTCGGCCTCGGACACGGCGACCTCAGCGCCGGGCGCGCGACTCTCGAAGGCGGCGGGCGCGCGAGTCCCGGCGGCGGGCGCGGCGACCTCGGCGCCGGGCGCGCGAGTCTCGGCGGGCAGCAGGCCGTCTTCGCGCTCGCCGTCGGCAGCAAGCCCATGGAACAGGACCCTGCTCATGACCGCAGCGCGGGACTCTTCGTCCGGCGGGCGCGTGACCTCGATGAACTCGCCGCTCGGAAGCTGCCTGATGATGCCGCTCTCCACGCCGTGCTCGATCAGCTCGCGGTCCTTGCGCTGCAGGCCAAGGCAGATCCGCTTGGTCAGGATGTAGGCGACGATGGGGCCGACGACGATGACGATCCGGCCGAACCAGGTCGTCCAGTACAGCTGGATGTCGAAGTAGTGCGCGATCAGGTCGTTGCCGCCGAGCAGCCACAAAACGCCATAGAAGGTGACGCCCGCGACTCCGATCGCGGTGCGGGTCGCTGCGTTGCGTGGCCGATCGAGGACATGGTGCTCCCGTTTGTCGCCTGTCACCCATTGCTCGATAAACGGGTACAGCGCGAGGCCGGTCATCAGCAGCCCGAAGATGAGCAGCGCGGCGATGAAGACGCTCAGGCTGAGGGCGTAGCCCCACAGGTTGATCTGCCAGGCCGGCATCATCCGCAGCGCGCCCTCGAGCCAGCCCATGTAGAAGTCGGGCTGCGAGCCAGCGGAGATCGCCGCCGGGTTGTACGGGCCGAACAGCCAGATCGGGTTGATCTGCGCAACCGTGGAAAGCCCTGCGAGCACGGCGAAAATGAAGAAGAAGAAGGCGCCCGTCTTGGCCATGAAGTACGGGTACATCGGCGCGCCCACAACGTTGTGGTCGGTGCGCGCCTTCCCGGGCATCTGGGTGTGCTTCTGATGGAACATGATGAACAGATGCGCGGTCACCAGCGCCAGGATCAAGGCGGGCAGGAGCAGCACGTGCACGATGTACAGCCGCGGTATCAGCAGATGCCCGGGGAACTGGCCGCCGAGGACGAAGAACGTCACATACGTGCCGACGATGGGGATCGACAGCAGCACGCCCTCGAGGATCCGCAGCCCGGTTCCTGACAGCAGGTCGTCGGGGAGGGAGTAGCCGACGAAGCCTTCCAGGATGCCAAGGGTCAGCAGCGTGACGCCGATCAGCCAGTTGATCTCGCGGGGCTTGCGGAAGGCGCCGGTGAAGAAGATGCGCAGCATATGCGACATGATCGCGGCGAGGAACAGCAGCGCGGCCCAGTGGTGAATCTGCCGCATCAGCAGGCCGCCGCGCACGTCGAAGCTGATGTTCAGCGTCGAGGCGTAGGCCTCGCTCATCCGCACGCCGTTGAGCTTGGTGTAAGTGCCGTGGTAGACGACGTCGGTCATGCTCGGGTTGAAGAACAGAGTGAGGAACGTACCGGTGAGCAGCAAGATGATGAACGAGTACAGGGCGATCTCGCCGAGCAGGAAGCTCCAATGGTCAGGGAAGATCTTCCTGAAGAAGGTGCGCAGCGACTTGGCGCCGCGGAGGCGGTCGTCCAGATAGCCGCCGACACCGCGCAGTGCCTTGTCAGCAGTGCTCATCCCAGCTCCCAGAAGCTCGGCCCAACGGGCACGTGGAAGTCGCTCTGCGCCACCAGGTAGCCCTCACCGTCCACAGTAATAGGCAGTTGCGGGAGCGGTCGCGGCGCGGGCCCGAACAGCACCCTGGCACCTCGCTGCGCGTCGAACGTGGACTGGTGACACGGGCACAGGATGTGGTGCGTGGTGTGCTCATACAGCGCGGCGGGGCATCCGACATGCGTGCAGATCTTGGAGTACGCGACGATGCCGTCGACGGTCCAGTCCATCACGGTGGGGCGCCTGAGCTCGCCAGGCCGGAACTTGATGATGATGGTCGCGGCCTTCGCCACAGCCTCGAGGTCATCGGCCGTTCCCTCGGGCACCACAGTGATCAACGAACCGGGCGAGCTGAAGTCCGCTGCCCTGACGGGCTCGTTGGTCCCGTAGACGACCAGCCGCGTGCCCTTTTTCCATGCGGTGTGCCGCAGCCTGGCCCGGGGTAGCGGGCCAAGGTCGCGAAGCACGATCAGCGGCGCGAGCGCCAGCGGGCCAAGCGCCAGCAGCAGGCTCCGTCTGAGCAGCGGTCGTTTGACCACCTGGCTGGCTTGCGCGCCCTCGGCGAACGTCCGCTCGAAGGCTTGCCTGTCCTCCTGCGCGGAGGCAAGAGGGTGGCGCTCCTCGGTGAGCTCAACCTGCGGCATCAGCTCGCGGACCCAGATGACGGCGCCGACCGCGATCGCGAGGAAGGCCACCGTCATTGACCCGCCGAGCGCCAGATTGGACCGGAAGGTGTCGTCCAGCGTGTGTACCTGGAAGATCACGTATGCCGCGATGAATGCGACGCTGCCCAGGAAGGAGATGGCGAAGCACAGCGCGGCGATCTGTTCCGCCCGCCGCGCGCGCTGCGCGTTGGCCGGCTCTGCGGGCAGCTCAGGCTTTTCCGCGCGCTCGGCGGCCCGGCCATCGCCGAGCAGTCGCCTGGCCAATGCGGGCGGCGGAGTGCCGATGGCGCGGCGCCGTGCCCGGCTGGCCCGGTCGCCCTCGCCGGCCGCCGTGCCGCCGTGCTGGCCCTCGCCGGTCGGCTCGCCCCGCAGACCCTCGAAGTGGTTGTCGCTGTCAGTCATTGCTCACGCTGCTTCGCAGTGATCCACATGCCTGCCAGGATCAAAAGCCCGATCCCGGCGAGCCAGCCCACAATGCCTTCTGTGACGGGTCCGACCCGGCCGAGGCTGAACCCACCCGGGTTGGGCTCGGAACGTGTCTGGGTGACATACCGGATGATCGCTCTCTTCTGGTCAGGCGTGACCGTGCTGTCGCTGAACACCGGCATGGCCTCTGGTCCGGTCAGCATGGCCTCGCCGAGTGAGGCGATGTAGTTAGCGACCGCAAGCGTCTGCGTCCTGTTCATCACCGGCCGCTTCTCTTGCATCTGCGCGCCGATCTCCTTGGCGGGCATCCGGCCGGTGCTGATCTGGAAGTCGACGGCGGCGGCGCCGACGCCAATCAGGCTAGGCCCGCGCGCGGATCCCTGGGCGTCGATGCCGTGGCAGGTCGCGCAGGTGACCTCGAACAACTGCCTGCCGTAGGCCAGTTGCTGCTTGGTGGCGCCTGGCGGATTGGCGGCGGCCGATGCAGTGGTCCCGTGCCCAGCGAACGCCGCATAAGCCGCGCCGATGAGCACAAGGGCGAGTAGCAGGACGGCGTACCCGGCGGCCGGGTGCCGTCGCCGCGCGGTGATCCAGCTCACTGCTGTCCCTGTTCCGCTCAGTGAATAACGTAGATGGTCATGAACAGGCCAATCCACACCACATCGACAAAGTGCCAGTAATACGAGACGACGATGGCGCTGACCTGCTGCTCATAAGTGAACCGTCGCGCGGCGAACGTGCGGCCCATGATGAAAATGAACGCAAGCAGCCCGCCGGTCACGTGCAAACCGTGGAAGCCGGTGGTGAGAAAGAACACCGATCCGTAGCCGCTCGACGACAGGGTCACGTGGTCGTGGATCAGGTGCGTGTACTCGTAAAGCTGACCGCCGACGAAAAACGCGCCCATGAGGAACGAGACGATGTACCAGAAGCGGAGCTTGGCGACCTCGCCGCGCTCGGCGGCGAACACGCCCATCTGGCAGGTCACGCTCGACAGGACGAGGACGGTGGTGTTGACCGACGCGAACGGCCGGTCCAGATGCGCTCCGGGCCAGGGACCTGACGCCCCCTTGGTGACAGAACGCACAGTGAAGTACATCGCGAACAGAGCCGCAAAGAACATCAGTTCCGAGGACAGCCAGATGATGGTGCCCACACTGACCAGGTTGGGCCGATGCGATGAAGGCAGCGGTGCCCTGGGCGCGGTCTCGGTCGCGGGTGCTGTCGCCACGTGGGTCATTATTGCGGTCCGCGCTGACCAGATGTCGCGCACCCCCCGGATAGCCGCTGCCTGCGCCGGTTCGGCTGGGCGGCTAGCATCCATGCGTACACCGATTGCCGACCACCACTCTCACATGAGCGGCCAGCCGATGGACGAACAAATGAGCGGCACTGACGACGCGCACCCGCACTCGCCGCGGGAGAAACCGGTGCGGGTCCTGGTTTACAGCCATGATGGCCGCACCCGCGCCGCGATAAGGCTCGCCATCGGGCGCAGGCCCGCAACGGATGTGAGCCCGGTCGAGATCATCGAGTGCGCGACCGAGCCGGCGCTTTTCCGGCGGCTCGACGACCACGCCGTGGACATCATGGTGCTGGACGGCGAGGCGCAGCCCGCGGGCGGGATGGGTGTTTGCCGCCAGGCCAAGGATGAGATCTACAACTGTCCGCCGGTTCTGCTGGTCATCGGCCGGCCGGATGACGGCTGGCTGGCCACCTGGTCCGGCGCCGACGCCGTGGTCAGCCACCCGATCGACCCGCGTGTCCTCGCGGCAGGGCTGGCCGGCCTGATGCGGCGGCGCGCTCCACTCGCCCGCCAATGACGTCCGTTGCCCGCGCCTCGGTCCTGTACCCCTCAGGCCACAGATGATCCTTAACGGCTGCCGCGGCGCCCACGACAGTGAAGGTGACCCATGGATTACCGTTCGACGTGGCCGGCCCTGATCGGCGCGCTCGTGAAGGGTCAGTCGCTCGCCGTGGCCGAGGCCTCGTGGGCGATGAACGAGATCATGTCTGGCGCGGCCACTCCCGCTCAGATCGCCGGGTTCGGCATCGCGCTGCGCGCCAAAGGTGAGACGGTCGCCGAGATGACCGGCCTCGCCCAGGCGATGCTTGATCACGCGCTGCCGGTCCGAATCCCGGGCCGGATCGTGGACCTGGTCGGGACCGGCGGCGACGGGGCGCACACGGTGAACATCTCCACGATGGCGGCGATCGTCGCCGCCGCAGCGGGCGCCAAGATCGCCAAGCACGGCAACAGGGCCGCGTCGTCCGCGTGCGGCGCCGCGGACGTCCTCGAGGCGCTCGGCGTCGTGATCGACCTTCCGCCGCCGCTCACAGAACAGGTTGCGGAGACGGTGGGGATCGCGTTCCTTTTCGCGCCGCTCTACCACCCGGCGCTGCGGCACGCCGCGGTGCCGCGCCGCGAGCTTGGCGTGCCGACGGTGTTCAACTTCCTCGGCCCGGTCGCGAACCCGGCCCGCCCGCGAGCGCTTGCCGTCGGCGTCGCCAACGAGCGGATGTGCGAGGTGATCGCCGGCGTTCTCGCGGCGCGGGGCTGCTCGGCGCTGGTGTTCCACGGCGGTGACGGACTGGATGAGCTGACCACCACGACCACGTCCAAGGTGTGGGTCGTCAGCAAGGACCTGCCGGACGGTGAGCGCCAGCACGGCACGCAGACCGAGGTCGGCTTCGCCGTGCTCGACCCCGCCGACCTTGAGATCGCCCGGGCGAAGCCCGACGACCTACGAGGCGCGGACGCGGCTCACAACGCGGCGGTGGCCCGCGCGGTCCTCGGCGGCGAGCTGGGCGCGGTGCGCGACGCGGTGCTGCTGAACGCCGCGGCCGCGCTCGCCGCCGACGCCGGCGTGCCCGGCGCGCCCGCATTGACCGAGACCCTTCGAGCGGGTTACGCGCGCGCCCGCACAGCGATCGACTCAGGTGCCGCGGCGGCGCTGCTAACCGAATGGACCGAAACAACAAAGCGCCTGGCAGCAACCAGGTGACCCCGCCGCCCGCCGCCGCCCGCTCCGGTTACGGCCGTCAGCCCTCCGCTCCATCGGCGAAACCGAGTGCGAACGCGGCCTCAAGGTCGTGCCGGGAGTAGGTGCGGAACGCGACGTGGGTCTCTGTGTGGGTGACGCCGGGCACCTTGTTCAGGCCGCCGGGGATGACATCGGCGAGTTCCTCGTGCGACCTGACCCGCACCATCGCGACGAGGTCGAACTCACCAGTGACCGAGTAGACCTCGCTGACCTGGGGGATTTGCGCGATCTCTGCGGCGACGTCGGGGATGCGGTGGACCTCCGTGCGGACCAGAACGATCGCGGTGACCACGTACTGCCTCCTCGGACACCGTTGGCGACAGCGGTAGGCTACCCGACGGCTTTGGCCTGGCACCGGACATCACACACACCCCGCGTCACCAACCCGGCAGCACCAGGTGCCTTCCACTCGGATCAGCCGGACGCCTGGCGACCCGAGCCAGGCGAGCAGGCAGGTTGCTTCGGCAAGCCGGGCTACGGGGGCGTCCGGCGGAGGTGGCGGGACTCGCGCCGTCCCTGCCTCTACGTTGTGCCGCGTTGCGGCGGCGCCGCGGGCGAACACCGCTGTGCCCTCGAGCCTGCCGTACCGGATGCGCGCCACATCCCATCCGCCGGAAAAGCGCGGCCGCGCGGCTGTCAGCAGGCGGACTGCCGCGAGTTCGGCGGCGCGGCTCGCTTGCCGCGCATTGGCGCCTTCGTCGTGATCGCTCGCGTACGGCGGCCGGTGCAGGGCGATCAGGCGTATCTCGGCCACCTCGGCTTCCAGAGCGGTGGCGCAGCTCAGCGGCTCAACACAGGCGGTTTTATCCACCATCTCGCGTATTTGGCGCCGGGTCTCCGCCGCAGCGAAGTAACCGGTTGCACGTGCGTGCATGTCGGAGCTTCGCACCACGTGCAGCACCCGGCCGTCCGCCGCGGTGAATATGCACACCCCGGGTTTTCGCGGCACGCCGGCGGTGAGCGTGCGCATTCGCCGCTGCCGCGGGGTGTCGCCCACCGGGGGGCGAGCCACGCCGCGCAGCGCCTCGAGGGTGTGTACCCCCCGCTCAGCGAGCCGCCCGATCAGGCCGTGTAGCACCACGGCCGTTGCCCGGGCGTCGTCAAGCGCCCGGTGGCTTGGCGTGCAGGCCCCAAAGAATTCTGCGAGCGACGCGAGCCTGCAGTCGCGCACCTCGTCGGTGGTGAGCAGCTGCCGCGCGAGCGCCGCGGTGTCCAGCGTCTGCAGCCGCGGCAAAGACACGTTGTTCGCGGCGCACGCGGCGTCAAGGAAACCGATGTCGAACGGCGCGTTGTGCGCGACGAGCACGGCGCCTGCGGCGAACTCGACAAAGCGTGGCAGCACGTCCTCGATCCGCGGCGCGGTTGCGACAAGCGCATCGGTGATGCCGGTCAGCATCGCGACATGCGGTGGGATGGCGCGCCCCGGATTGACCAGGGTCGCGAACTCCTGATCGGCGGTGTCCTGCGCGTCGGCGCCGCCGCCGTGGGTCCGCACCGCGGCGAGCTCAGTGATGGCGCCGTCGGCGGGGGACCCGCCTGTCGTCTCCAGGTCGACCACCACGAAGGCGGCCTGCACGATCGGGCTGGCGAGCCCGTCGAGCGTGCCCTGCACCATGCGCGGCGCCGTCTTGCCCGCGACCGAACTGGTCTCGCCTGCCTCCGAGCGGTCCGCGCCTTGCGCGCCGCCGCCGTGGGGTGCGGCAGCGTGTTGGCGCGCGTCCGGGCCGCCGGTCGAGGTGGTCACGGTCCCGACGATAGGCGGCGGGACCGACAGAACATCATGCGATGGACACGCGCGCTTGCGGGTCGTGGCGGCGGCGCGGAGTACCGTACGACACATCGAATCTCGTTCGGTATAGCTGGAGGCAGCGTTGGACGGCCGAGCGGCACCGACTCCGGGCGGCACGGCGGACGGCGCGAGGGGTGGCGCAGGAGACGGCGCGGCGGATGCCGCGGGGGGCGGTGCTGTGGATGGCGTGGTGGGCGGCACGGCGGCCGAAGCCGTGACGATGGGGAAGCTGGCGGAGGACCTCGCCAACCGCAAGGCCGACGCGCGCGGCATGGGCGGCGAGGACCTTGTCGCGCGCCAGCACGAGCTCGGCAAGCTGACGGTGAGGGAACGCGTCGACGTATTGTTCGATCCGGGTACGTTCACCGAGACCGGGCTGCTTGCGCAGGCCGCGGACACCCCGCAGACGCAGGGCCGCCGGACATGGGCAGATGGCGTGGTGACGGGGACGGGAAAGATCCACGGTCGGATGGCAGCCCTGATCGCCTACGACTTCACCGTCCTCGCGGGATCGATGGGCGTGCATGGTGAGCGAAAAGCTGCGCGCATGCGCGAGCTTGCCGTACGGCACGGTCACCCGGTCATCTACCTGCTCGACTCCGCGGGCGGGCGGGTGAACGAGGCGGTAGGCGCGTTCGGCGGTACCGGCGACGTGTTCCGTGAGATGAGTCAGATGAGTGGTGTCGTGCCCCAGGTGGGCGCGGTGCTCGGGCACTGCAGCGCCGGCACCGGCTATGTGCCAGCGCTGTGCGACTTCGTGCCGATGGTGAAGGGCACGTCCTCGATGGCACTCGCGGGGATTCATCTGGTCAGGGCGGCAACCGGGGAGGAACTCACCGAGGAGGACATGGGAGGCTCCGCGGTGCACGCGAAGGTCTCCGGCGTCGCCGACCGCGAGGCCGCCGACGACGCGGACTGCCTGCGCATGGTCCGCGAGTACCTGTCGTTCATGCCGTGCCGCTACGGTGACCCGCTGCCGGTCAGACCAGTCTCCGACCCGCCAGAACGGCGGTCAGAGCGGCTCTACGAGATCGTCCCCGCGAACCTGAGAAAGGCCTACGACATGCGCGGGGTGATCACGGAACTCGTGGACGACGGCGCATTCTTTCCGATCAAACCGGACTGGGCGAAGGCTCTCATCACTGGTTTCGCCCGCTTCGCTGGTCGCCCCGCAGGCGTCGTCGCCTCGCAGCCCTTGGTGCGGGCAGGAGCGATCTCGGTGGACGAGGCCGACAAGGCGGCCAAGTTCATCAACATTTGCGACGCGTTCGATATCCCCCTGGTCTTTCTCGTGGACGTGCCGGGTTTCGTGGTGGGCAGGGAGGTTGAGCATCGGGGCATCCTGCGGCATGGGGCCAAGTTCCTGCACAACATTTCGTGCGCGACCGTGCCGAAGGTCACCGTCATACTGCGCAAGGCATACGGCGCCGGTTACTACGTCATGGGCGGACGTCAGTACGGGGCCGACTACATCGTCGGCTGGCCAACTGCGGAGATTTCGATCATGGGCCCGGAGGGTGCGGTCAACATTCTCTTCAGGCGTCAGCTCGCCGCCGCGGCGCCGGGCGAGGCGCGGGAGGCGCTGCGGAAGGAGCTGATCGGGAAGGTTCGGGCGCAGATCGACCCCTACCTCACGGCAAAGCAAGCGCTCATCGACGACATCATCGATCCCGCGGAAACAAGGGTTCACATCATCAAGGGTCTTGAGATCTCGCAGGGCAAGCGCATCACCGCGCCCGCACGCAAGCGCGGTGTCATCCCGGTGTGATCCTCGGCGTGACAGTCGTTGTCGCTGCAGGCACCTGTCAGCGGCGTCGCGCTGCTGCTCCCTGGGGCGTCGGTGGCCGCCGTCGCCCGCCCGCTCACCGGGGTGGCATCGGTGGCCGCCGCAGTTCCCGCGGGGCGGCGACCCGATGCAGGGTCGGCGATAGATGGCCCCGGAGCCCGCGATAAATGTCGGTGCCGGTGCCTAACGTGCTGACTCGTGGCTTCCGGCAGATGGGGCCCGAGCTGAAGGAGCTGGCATGCTGATCGACTGCGACCGGTGTGCAATGCGTGACATCGCGTGCGGGGACTGCGTTGTTGGGACGCTACTGGGACCCAACGTCGAGCTTGGCGAGCCCGAGCGGCGTGCGCTGCGCACCCTCGCCGACGCTGGAATGGTCCCGCCACTGCGGCTCACGTTGCCCGAAGCCAACGCGTCATGATCCGGGTGGGCTGTCGGCTGCTGTAGGGCCGTGCAGGGCGACCCGCCGTCGGCTGCGTCAGGCAGAACCGCGCGGCGGAACGTACGCGGTGGGGAGCGGCCGGGAGCGGGTGGGATGTGCCGTTCCCATGCGGAAAGCCGCTGGTCGTGTAATGCTCGGATCGCACGCGGCCAGGACCGTAGCGGCCAGGCCCAGCGCGGCGGCCAGGGCAATGGCGGGCGGGCACGGTGAGCCTGCACGAGGGCCGCGCCGGAAGATCGTATTTCGTGCCGGGAGGCGACCAACCAGGATGAGTGTGCGCGAAGTGGTTGAAACCATTCGTGATCTTCACTAGTGTCTCCGGCCGAGCGCATTTATTTTCAGCCGTCATCGAGGCGGTTGTGATGGGCTCCCGTCGAGTCCCCGCCGGTCGAAGTGGCCGGCACTGGAGCCGGGGAACCGCCGGAGGATCTCGCGGCTCGGAGGCGCCCGCCGCCGGGTTTGATCCTCCAGGGGTGAATCGGACGCGGCTTGCTGGTGTGGCCGCGTTCGTAGGGCGAGTCTTCCACCGCCCGAACCCGTCAGCTCACCCGGTAGACGGCATGTGGAAGGAGCGTGTCACACACGTGGGTGCGCACCCCGCCCCGAGAGCTTCCCGTCTGCGCCGAACCGTGGTGACCGCAACCGGCATGGCCGTCGCCGGTGCGTTCATCGCTTTCAGCGGGGCGGCGACCGCGGCGCCAAGCCCAACGACCAACCAGGTCAAGCAGAAGATCAGCAAGCTGATGTCTCAGCTCGACGCGGTCGCACAGCAGTACGACCAGTCGATAAGCGAGCTAAATTCGGCCAACGCCAGGCTCGCCATGATCAGCCGCAAGCTCGGCAAGGCGCAGCACAACTTCGAGGCGATGCGGGTCGCCATCACCCAGATCGCCTCCGCGGCCTACGAGCAGGGTGGCTTCAACTCGGCCGCCGCGATGCTCGCCAGCGACGACCCGCAAACCGTGCTAGACCGCGTGGACCTGCTCAGCCACCTGTCCAACGACCGGCGCGCGCAGATGGCCGCCTTCATCGGCGCCGCCAAGACGTTGCGCCAGTCGCAGGAGGCGCAGCAGCGCACCACGACGGCCATCACGCAGATCAAGAAGAAAAAGGCGGCGCAGCGGCAGCATCTCCGCGAGCTTCTCACCAAGAATCAAGCCGAGCTGAGGAAGCTCACCGCGCCGCCACCGTCGGCCACCGTCTCCTCGGGCGGCGGCGGCCTCACCTACTCGGGCCCCGCGACCGGGGCGGCGCGGGTGGCGGTTCAGTACGCGCTGTCCAAGATCGGCTTTCCCTACGTGTGGGGTGGCACCGGGCCGAACGGCTTCGACTGCTCCGGACTCGTCATGGCGGCTTGGGCGGCCGCCGGGGTCCAGATTCCCCGCACCACATATGAGCAGTGGGCCGCCCTCCCACACGTTCCGAGCTCCAGCATCCAGCCAGGCGACCTGCTGTTCTACGACGCGGAAGGCCATGTGGCCATCTACGTGGGCGGCGGCAAGATCGTGGACGCGCCAGAGCCGGGCATGAACGTGGAAGAGATCCCCATGTCCTCGTCCTGGTACGCGGCGACGTTCGATGGAGCCGCCCGGCCCTGACCGGCAACGGTTAGGATCTGCGAGGGTGACGCCCAAGACCCTGGTGGTCACCAACGACTTTCCACCGCGTCAGGGTGGCATTCAGTCGTTCGTGCACGCGCTGGCCGTCGGCCGCCCGCCAGGCTCTGTGGTGGTGTACGCCCCGATCTTCGACGGCGCCGCCGGGTTCGACGCACGCCAGCCGTTTCCGGTGATCCGGCACCGGAGCGCATTGATGCTGCCGACGCCGCGCGTGCTCGCGAGGGCGAGGGAGATCGTCACCGAATTCGGCTGCGACACGGTGCTTTTCGGCGCCGCGGCGCCGCTCGGCCTGCTTGCTCCGGGCCTTCGCCGCGCCGGGATCAAGCGGTGCGTCGCGCTCACCCACGGCCACGAGGCGGGCTGGGCGATGCTTCCTGCGGCGCGTGGGCTGTTGCGCCGCATTGGCGACGGCGTCGATGTGATCACCTACCTCGGTGACTACTTCAAAGCCCGGCTCGAGCGCGCGCTCTCACCAGCCGCGGCAGCGCGGATGATCCGGCTCGCCCCCGGCGTGGACACGGCCGAGTTCCGGCCGGGACGCGGCGGTGAGCGCGTTCGTGACCAGCTGGGTCTGGGCCGGCGCCCGGTCGTGATCTGCGTGTCGCGCCTGGTTCCGCGCAAGGGCCAGGACACGCTGATCCGGGCATGGCCGCTGGTGAAGGCCGCCGTTCCAGACGCCGGGTTGCTGCTCGTCGGCGGCGGAAGGTACCGGGGGGCGCTTGAAGGGCTAGCCGAACGGCTCCGCGTGCGTTCCTCGGTCACCTTCGCTGGCTCAGTGCCGTGGCGCGAACTGCCCTCGTACTACTGCGCGGGCGACGCGTTCGCGATGCCCTGCCGCACCCGGCGGCGCGGGTTGGACGTGGAAGGGCTCGGCATCGTCTACCTCGAGGCCGCCGCGTCCGGCCTGCCCGTCATCGCCGGGGACTCGGGCGGCGCGCCGGACACGGTGCTTGACGGCCAGACCGGCTATGTGGTGGACGGCCGCTCGGTCGAAGCGGTCGCCCGGTACGTCAGCGAGCTTCTCACTGATCGTGAGCGCGCCGTTGCCATGGGGGAGAAAGGCCGCGCCTGGATCCTGAACGAATGGCGCTGGGAGCTGGTCGCGCAGCGGCTGGAAGCCGTGCTCGCAGGCGGTCCCGGTCTCGTCAGCCGCTAGCCACCGACGCGTGGATCAGTCGTAGAGCGCGTCGATATCGGCGGCGAAGTCCTTGATGACCAGGTTCCTTCGGACCTTGAGCGTGGGCGTCAGGTGACCGCTGATCTCGGTGAAGTCGCTGCCCAGAATGTGGAACCGCCTGATCGACTCTGCTCTGGACACGGCCTTGTTGGCGTCGTCTATCGCCGCCTGGATCTCCGCGTTGAGCTCAGGATCGTCGCGGAGGCCCGCGGCATCCGCGTCGGCCGACTTGCCGTGCTGCGCCTTCCAGTGCGCCAGAGCCTCCTCGTCGAGGGTCAGCAGGCAGGCGATGTAGGGCCTGCCGTCCCCGACGACCAGGCACTGGCTGATCAGCGGGTGCGCGCGAATTCGGTCCTCCAAAACCGCCGGCGCGACGTTCTTTCCCCCCGCGGTGACGATCAGCTCCTTCTTGCGCCCGGTGATGCGCAGGAAGCCCTCGTCGTCAAGCTCGCCGATATCACCCGTGTGGAACCAGCCATCCGCATCTATGACATCGTCAGTGGCCGCGTCGTTATGCCAGTAGCCGGCGAAGATGATGGCCCCCTTGACCATGACCTCGCCATCGTCTGCTATCCGCACGGCGACGCCGGGCAGCGGCAGGCCGACGGTGCCCATCTTGTGGCGATTGGGCCGGTTCACCGTGGCGGCGGGGCTGGTCTCAGTCAGCCCGTACCCTTCGAGAACGGTGATCCCAGCGCCGCGGAAGAAGTGACCGAGCCGCGCGCCAAGGGCCGCGCCGCCCGATACCGCGTAACGCACCTTGCCACCAACCGCGGCGCGCAACTTCGCGTAGACGAGCCGGTCGGCCACAGCGTGCCTGAGCCGCAGCCCCGGCCCCGGGCCAGCGCCGTCCAGGGACGTGCTGTAGGCGATGGCGGTGTCGGCGGCCGCACGGAATATCCGTTGCTTGGCCGGGTTCTCTGCCGCCTGCGCGACCGCGGTGTTGTAGACCTTTTCAAACACACGCGGCACGGCGAGCAGAAACGTGGGCTGGAACGAGGCGAGGTCCGGCGCCAGGTTGGCAATGTCTGCGGTGTGCCCGAGCGCGGTGCCTGACTCCATGCAGCCCATCTGGATGATGCGGGCGAACGAGTGCGCCAGGGGCAAAAACAGCAGCGTTGAGCCGTTGGCGCTGTCGAATGCCTCGGCCAGCGAGCCCGCGAAGGCGTTCCTGGCATCCGCGAGCAGGTTGCGATGGGTGAGCTTGCAGCCCTTGGGCCGGCCGGTGGTGCCCGACGTGTAGATGACCGTGGCCAGGTCGGCAGCGCCCCGTGATGCCCGGCGCTTGGCGAGTTCTTCGTCGGTCACATCCGCGCCGGCGGCGGCAAGCGCGCCGAGCGCCCCGTCGTCGATTTGCCAGACGTGGCTCAGGTCGGCGAGCTTGCCGCCCAGCCCGGCGACCGTGGCCTCGTGGCTTGGGGTCTCCACGAAGATCCCCTTCGCGCCCGAATCCGACAAGATCCACTCCACTTGCTCGGCGGAGGAGGTCTCGTAGATCGGCACCGTGACCGCACCGGCCGCGAGGATCGCGTAGTCGATCTGCGTCCACTCATAACGGGTCCGTGACAGCAAGGCGACCCGGTCGCCAGAATCGATCCCGGCGGCGATGAGCCCCTTGGCGAGCCCGGCCACATCGGAAAGGAATTCGCTCGCGGTGACGTCCCGCCAGCCGCCGTCTGATTTGCGGCGCAGCACCACCGCGCCGGGCTCATCTGCGGCCCGCTTGAACACGATGTCGGTGAGGTTTGCCGAAGCAGGGATCTCGACGAGGCCAGGAACGCTGTATTCGCGCACGACATCTCCTTGCCAGCTCTGTCGGGCCGCTAGCGGGGGTCGAAGGGGCGTCCCCCGGATCGCACAGCAGCCTGCATTGGAACGTACCGCGACTGTGCTACCGACCGGTAGTAGCGGCTCGCATGCACGCTTTGCGACTGATGCGCCGCGCCGCCATGGCCGCCCGAGTTCCTTTCCGCCCGAACTCCTATCGTGTGCTCATGCGGGTCCACGTGGTGAGCGACGTGCATGGCAGCACCGATGCGCTCGCCAGAGCAGGTGAGGACGCTGACGCGCTTTTCTGCCTCGGGGACCTGATTCTTTTCGTCGACTACGCCGACAACAGCCAGGGTATCTTCGCTGACCTGTTCGGCGCGGAGCAGGCGAGGAAGTTCATCGCGTTGCGCACGGCGCGGCGCTTCGATGAGGCACGTGCCCTGTCGGCGCGGCTATGGGCCGGCCTCCCCGGCGACCCCGCCAAACACGTCGAGGCCGCGGTCAGCCGCCAGTACGCCGAGTTGTTCGCGGCCCTACCTGAGCCCGCCTACCTCACCTACGGCAATGTGGACATCCCTGGCATGTGGCGCAAGCATCTGCGGCCCCGCCACACGGTGCTCGACGGGCAGCGGATCGAACTCGACGGGTGGACGTTCGGCTTCGTCGGAGGAGGGCTGCATTCGCCGTACCGCACGCCGAACGAGATCGACGATGACGTCTATGAGGCCAAGGTGGCGGCGGTGGGGACGGTCGACGTCGTCTGCACGCACATTCCGCCGGCCGTTCCACAACTGCTCTATGACACGGTCGCACGGCGGCTGGAGCGCGGCAGCGAGGCCCTGCTTCAGGCGATCATCCGCACCCGGCCGAGATATGTTCTGTTTGGCCATGTGCATCAGCCTCTGGTGAGCCGCGCGCGGATCGGCACGACCGAATGCATCAACGTCGGTCATTTCCGCGCCACGCGGACTCCGTACGTTCTCGAGTGGTAGCGGTACGCTCCGTGCAGGACTCGGGTGCGGTCGCGCGGAGCGGGTGGTGGCGCGGGGTCGCCGAGGACGGTCGCCGCAGGTGACCGCAAGCGATCGCCGGCCGGGGAGGAGACGCCGATGGCGGACAAGACGAGTTCAAAGACGACCATCAACGCGCCGCGGCCTACGGTCATGAGCGTGATAGCCGACTTCCCCGCCTATCCAGAGTGGGCCGGCCCGGTGCGGTCCGCTGAGGTGGTCGAGCCTGGTCCGGAGGGGCGGGCGCGGCGAGTGCGATTCGTACTCGACGCCGGCTTCATCAAGGACACCTACGTTCTCGTGTATGAGTGGGACGCGGACGCGCAAGTGAGCTGGCGGCTCGCCGAGAAGACCTCGGTGCTTTCCGAGCTGTCCGGCCGCTACCTGCTTGCCGACCGGGCCGGCAGCACGGAGGTCACCTACGAACTCGCCGTCGGAGTCCGGATCCCCATGATCGGGATGCTCAAACGCCGGGCGGAAAAAATGATCATTGACACCGCGCTCAAGGGGCTTCGCAAACGCGCGGAGAATATTGGAGACGCCGGATGACGTGGCTCGACGACCTTCAGCGGCGGCTCGCCATCGCCGGTGCGCGCAGCCTTGGCCAGGAGTTCGCCGGCCAGTTCGGCAGGACATTTCGCGGCGAGCGGCACGACGTGTGGGAAGCCGCCACCGCGGCGCCAGAGGACGCGGTGGGCAGCGCGCCCGAGTGCGCATGGTGCCCGGTCTGCCGCGCGATCCGGATGGCCCGCGAGTCCAGACCCGACCTGGCCACCCGCGTCACCGAGACGGCGGGCGCGCTGATCTCCGCGGCGCAGGAAGCGGCGCAGGAAGCGGTGGCCGCGATCGACGCCGCGCTCTCCCGGCCGCCAGCATCGCCGGGCGGCGATCTTCACGATCCCGAGCGTGGCACGCCGCCGTCCCCGAACGGGCAATAGGCAAAGCCAACAACCCCGACCGTTGGCGTCGCCGGCGTGGGCGCTCCGCGCGGCGGCAGCCGTTCGGGAGCTTGGGTGAAGTGCCGGGTCAGACGACAGCCCCGTCGTCCGGCCCGGAGTCGCCGCGGCCGTCGTCGCTCATCCGCACGACCAGGGTGATGAAGCCACCGACGAATGCGGCCACCGCGCCGAAGGCGGCCCACACGGGGATCGTCCAGCCGAAGACCGTCGTGAGGAGCAGGTAGCTGGGGCCGCCGAACAGGGCCAGCCACGCGCCCTTGGCGACCGGATCGAGGGTCGGCAGCGGCGGAGGGGGCGGGGGCACGTAATGCTCGCCGTCACCGTCGGCCGCGGCGGGCGCCTCCGACTCGCCCGCCACGGCGTGCGGATCGGCCGGCTTGATAACCCGGATGCCGAGCGATTGGGTGTCCAGGTTTTCCTCGGCCGGCCACGGCGGGCCTTCGGCGTCGTCCACGTCCTCCGCCGGGATGTCGAACCGTGACACGATGTCACGCCAGATCTCGTCTTCGTCGTGTTCACTGCCGGCCGTGTCGGGACCCTCCACCTGCTCACCCTTTCCCCACACGGCTGTGCGCGCGCACGAACTCGAGGCTTCCTTCAAAGATGGCGGGGGCGTCGTTGTCGAGAGGCGCCACGTGATAGCTGTTCTCACAGGTCCGCAGGGTGAGCTGGCCCGCGGGCACCGCGCTGCGGAGCGCGGCAAGGCTGCCCGGCCCGACCACGTGGTCCTCGGCGCTGCGGTACACCAGGATCGGCTGGGTCAGGCTGGACAGTCCCGCCCTGGTGACGCTCCACAGCCCGGGCAGGCTGGCCACCGCCTTGACCGGCATCCGGTCGTAGGCGAGTTCCCGTGCGCCCTCCTTCTTGATGTCGTTCGCGACACCCTTGACCGACAATGAGAGACGCTTGAGCACCGGCGCGAGGAGGAACAGGCTGCTGTCCGCCGTGATGGACGGATTGACAAGCACGAGGCCGCTGATCCCGTCGGCGTGGATCTCGGCGAGCCGCAGCGCGAGGCACGCGCCAAGAGAAAGGCCCATGACGAACACCTCGTCGGCTCGTTTCGCCACGTCGGCGAAGGCCCTGTCGACCTCGGCGTACCAGTCCTCCCACCGGGTGCGCGCCATTTCCGCCACGGCTGTCCCATGCCCGGGGAGCCGAGGCAGGCTTACTGTCAGCCCCGCCTCGGCGAGGTAAGCCGCCCAGGGGCGCAGCGATTGCGGCGAGCTGGTGAATCCATGGCACAACAGTGCGCCGACCGGTCCGCCGTCGTGTGTGTATGGTTCTGCGCCCTGCATCACCGGCATCGCGTCCTCGCTTTCGCACGCCTCTGACTGGCATCGTCGCATGCGGAGGTCGCTTCGCGCGACGGCGGATGACGTGCGACCGGATGGCACCGCGATCACGCCCGCCCGGGTGTGTAGGTACTGCCTGGCCGCAGGTGGCAAGATGCAAGCGGGCGGTTCCTTTAAAGGAGGCCGGTGTGTTCTACTGGCTGGTCAAAGCGATCGTGGGGCCGATACTGCGGCTCGTGTTCCGGCCGTGGGCGGAGGGAACCGACAACGTTAGCCGTGAGGGCCCGGCGATCATCGCGAGCAATCACCTGTCCTTCTCCGATCACTTCTTCGGCCCGCTTCCGGTTCCGCGGAAGGTCACTTTTCTCGCCAAGGCGGAATACTTCACAGGTTCCGGCTTCAAAGGCCTGGTCAGCAGGGCATTCTTCCACGGCGTCGGGCAGATACCCGTCGATCGTGGCGGTGGGAAGGCGAGTGAGCGCGCGCTGCGCACCGGGCTGCGGGTGCTCGCGAGCGGAAAGCTGCTCGGCATCTATCCGGAGGGCACCCGCTCACCCGACGGCAGGCTCTACCGCGGTAAGACGGGCGTGGCGCGGCTGGCGCTCGAGGCGCGCGTGCCGGTGATTCCGTGCGCCATGGTGGGCACATTCGAGCTTCAGCCGCCGGGCCGGATCAGGCCGAACCTGCGAATCCGGCCCGGCGTGCGTTTCGGCGCGCCGCTGGACTTCTCCCGCTACTACGGCATGGAGTCGGACCGCCTGGTGCTGCGCGCCGTCACCGACGAGGTCATGTACGCGCTGATGGAGCTGTCCGGCCAGGAATACGTCGACAAGTATGCGCAGCAGGCCAAATCAGAGCAGCAGGCAGCGCGCAAGCGGGCAGCGGCTGGCAGCGCGAGCGGATGACTCGCCGCCTGCGGCGGCGCCTGGTCCTGCTTCTTCTCGCAGCGTCGCTGCTCGCGGTTCCGGCAGGTGGTCCGACGCGCCCATTGGGCCTGCCGGCGCCCGCTCAGGTGTCATCTCGTTTTGAACGTGCCGCAGGCGCGAGCCTCGCCCGCGATTGCGGCTTCAGCCAGCTCCTGCCGGCGAGCAAGACGCGAAGCCTTTGGCTGTTCTGCGACACCCCGGTCTATGTTCGGCGAGCTGACGCCGGCGGGAGCTGGGCGCTCAAGCAGTTCATCGGCGGCTCAACCGCGGCAGTCGGCCCGGCGGCAGCGGGGCATGCTCCTGGACTGCTCAGCGAACTGCCCACTCCGGGTCGCGGACCGGCGCGGGGAACCGGCGGTCCAGCGCCGTTTCTGCCTGCGCCGGCCGGGCTTGCCACCCCGGCCGGCGAGCCTTGTGACTCAGCCGCCGGCGCCTACGCCGCCTCCTGGGCGAGCGGCGTCAGCCGGGTGCCGCACTCAACCGAGCTGCTGATCACTTTCAACGACTACTGCGTGCTGGCCGGCCCGAGCCCGGTGTTCCTGCACAAGGGCTTCGGCCTTGTGCAGTACGATCCCGCGGCCAACACGCTCGGCAGCGAGGTGCGGCCGTTCGCCGGCGTTGACCGCGGCGCCGCGGCGCTGCAGCTCGGCTCGCCCGTCTTCGCCGGCGGCCATCTCTTCCTGTTTGGCGCCTCCTGCGCCGCTGGCGCGCACGGCGGCTGCACCGCTGGCACGATAGCGATGGCGCGGGTTGACGGCCGGCCGCTGAGCTGGGCGGCTTGGTCCGGCTATCAGTGGTGGAGCGGATCGCAGGCTCGTGGGTGGACATCGGACCCAGCGGGCGCGGGCTCCATCATCGCGCGCGCACGACCCTACGGGGTGAACGTGGCGGACTTCTCCGCCTCCGGGCGCGGCCTTGTCCTCATCGAGCAGACCGATATCGGCGGCGGCTTCACCGTGTACCAATCCCGCGCGCCGACCGGCCCCTGGCGCAGGATCACGTCGGGGCGGGTGCCGTGCGGCGCGAGCCGTGACGGGCCCGCGGACCTCTGCCGCGCGATTATTGGGCACCCCGAACTCAGCACGCGATCGCTGCTGGTCCTCTCCTACTTCGATCCAGGCGCGAGCGGTCGCGGCCACGTCGTGGTCGACGCGGTCGCCTGGTAGCCCGCGGGGTCGTCAACAGACTCTCAGGCCCGCGCCCAGCCTTTGGCCCGCTGCACCGCGGCCCGCCAGCGGTCGTGGCCAGCATCGTCGCGGGCACCTGGCTCGAACCGCCGGTCGAGCTGCCAGGTGCCCATCAGCTCGGCGGGCGACGACCACAGGCCCGTCCCGAGCCCGGCGAGGAACGCGGCGCCAAGCGCGGTGGTCTCTGCGAGCACCGGCCGTTCGACCGGAATCCGCAGCTGGTCGGCCTGCAACTGCATGAGAATGTTGTTGGCGCTGGCGCCGCCGTCCGCCTTCAGCAGCGCGGGCGTGCTCCCGGTCTCGGCGGTCATCAGCTCAAACACATCCCGCACCTCGAAGGCGATCGCCTCCAGGGTCGCGCGGATCAGGTGCGCCCGCGTGGTGCCGCGGGTGATGCCAAAGATGGCCCCACGCGCGGCGGGATCCCAGTCGGGCGCGCCTAGCCCGGTCAACGCCGGCACGAAGACCACGCCGCCAGAATCGGGCACGGTCCCGGCGAGCGCCTCGGTCTGCGGCGCGGCGTCGATGATGCCGAGCCCGTCACGCAGCCACTGCACAGCCGCGCCCGTGACGAAGATCGCGCCTTCGAGCGCGTACCGCAGCTCGCCGCCTTGTTCCTGCCAGGCGACGGTGCTGAGCAGGCCCGACGTGGAGCGGACGATCTCCTTTCCGGTGTTGACAAGCACGAAGGATCCGGTGCCATAGGTGCACTTGGTATCGCCCGGCGCGAAGCACGCCTGGCCGAACAAGGCGGCTTGCTGATCGCCGGCGATGCCCGCGATCGGCACGTCGAGCCCGAGAAACTCCTCCGGGTCGACGTTACCCACCTCTCCGTATGACGGCACCACCTCGGGCAGCGCGGTCATCGGAACGCCGAACAGGTCGCACAGCTCCGCCGACCACTGCCCGGTCCGGATGTCGTAGAGCAGCGTCCGCGACGCGTTGGATGCGTCGGTCACATGGCGGCGACCTTTGCTCAGCCGCGCGATGATGTACGAGTCAACCGTCCCTGCCGCCAGGCTGCCGTCGGTGACTCCTGCCCAGGTGGCTTCGTCGTTCGCCGCGATCCAGGCGAGCTTGGTGGCACTGAAGTACGGATCGAGCCGGAGCCCGGTCAGTTCCGTCACCCGTGGCTCGTGCCCCGCCGCGCGCAGGCGATCGCACAGCGCAGCCGTTCGGCGGTCCTGCCAGACGATTGCGCGGCGCGGCGCGGCGAGCGTGCGGCGGTCCCATACCACCAGGGTTTCCCGCTGGTTCGTGATCCCGACGGCCCGGACGGTCACGCCTGCCGCGAGCGCCTGCCGTGCCGCGGAAAGCGTCGCCTGCCAGATCCCCTCGGGCAGGTGTTCCACCCACCCTGGCTCTGGGTAGTGCTGACGGAACTCGGCATAACCGCGGCCACGGACCTTGCCGTCTGCTGCGATGACGAGAGCAGTGACCCCCGTGGTGCCGGCGTCGATGGCAAGCACGCTCATGGGCACTAGTGTGGCCCGCGGGAAGCGTCTCCGGCCATCCGGCACGACGAGAGGAATCAACATGCGAGTGGGAGTGCTTACTGGTGGCGGCGACTGCCCCGGGCTGAATGCCGTCATTCGCGCCGTCGTGCGCAAGGGTGTGCAGCAGTACGGGTACGAGTTCGTCGGCTTCCGGGATGGGTGGCGTGGTCCGCTCGAGGGCGACACCGCGACACTTGACGTTCAGGCCGTGCGTGGGATCCTGCCCCGTGGCGGCACGATCCTGGGATCGTCGCGGACGAATCCGCTCAAGGCGGACGGTGACGGACGGTCCGGTGTGGACCGGATCAAGGACAACATGGCGGGCCTCGGCGTGGACGCGCTGATCGTGATCGGCGGCGAGGACACCCTCGGCGTCGCCGCCACGCTGGCCGAGCGAGGGCTCAACGTGGTCGGCGTGCCGAAAACCATCGATAATGATCTTGGCGCCACCGATTTCACCTTCGGCTTCGACACCGCGGTCAACATCGCGATGGAGGCGATCGACCGGCTGCACACGACGGCGGAAAGCCACCACCGCGCCCTGATCGTGGAGGTCATGGGCAGGCACGCGGGCTGGATAGCCCTGCACGCGGGCCTCGCGGGCGGCGCCAACGTGATCCTGATCCCTGAACGCCCGTTCGACATCAACAAGGTGTGCGCCTATGTGCAGAGCCGGTTCCAGACCAGGTACGCGCCGATCGTGGTGGTCGCGGAGGGCGCCCATCCGGCAGAAACCGACCTGGAGCTGTCCGATCAGCGGCTGGACGAGTTCGGGCATGTCCGGCTGGGCGGCATCGGGCAACAGCTTGCGAACGAGATCGAAAAGCGCACCGGCAAGGAGGCGCGCTGCGCCGTGCTTGGCCACATCCAGCGCGGCGGCACGCCCACCGCGTTCGACCGGGTGCTCGCCACCCGTTTCGGCGTGAACGCGATCGAGGCCGTGCACGATGGCGGCTTCGGCATGATGGTCGCGCTGCGCGGCACCGATATCGTGCGTGTCCCGCTCGCCGAGGCCACGACTGAGCTGAAGCTCGTGCCCGCGGAACGCTACGCCGAGGCGGAGGTGTTCTTCGGTTCATAGGCCGAACGGCTGCCGCGGCGCGTGCCTTTAGCGCCGTGCGGGCACGCCAGGCGGCGCGCCTCCCGGGAGGCGCGCCGTGGTCGGCGCCTGGCACACTATGGAGGTGTCCGCCGTTGACGTCGCCGAGCCGTGCGTCCTGCTCAAGCTCGGCGAGATCGTGCTCAAGGGCCGCAATCGCCAGCGCTTCGAGCGGATGCTGCTCGCCAACATCCGCACCGGGCTGGCCGATCTTCGGCTCGGCATCGACATATGGCAGCGCGAGGGCGTCATCGTGCTGCGCGTCGGCGACGGCTCGGTGGATCCTGCGCAGGCCATCGGCGCCGTGGCGCGGCAGGTCTGCGCGGTCATGGGAATTGTCCGGGTCCACCAGGCGGTGCGGGTGGCGAAGGACCCCGAGGCCGCGGCGGCCGCCGCGGTGGCGCTGACCGCCGGTGTCACAGGCACCTTCGCCGTGCGGGCGCGGCGCAGGGACAAACGCTTCCCGATGCGGTCCACCGAGCTCGCCGCCCATATCGGCGCCCGCGTCCAGCAGGCTCATGGCCTGGGTGTGAACCTGAGCCATCCGGACACCGAGGTGTTCGTTGAGGTCGACCAGCGCGAGGTGTTCGTGTTCACCGGCGGCATGCCGGGTCAGGGCGGCCTGCCCGTCGGGATGAGCGGCCGGGCGCTGGTGTTGATGTCCGGCGGAATCGACTCACCGGTGGCCGCATACCGCATGATGCGCCGCGGCCTTCGCTGCGACTTTCTGCACTTTTCTGGGATGCCACTCACCGGGCCTGAGTCGATTTACAAGGCCTATGCCCTCATGCGGGAACTCGACCAGTTCCAGCGGGGGTCGCGGCTGTTCGTGGTCGCCTTCGGAAAGACGCAGCAGCGGGTGGCCGCGAGCGGCGCCGAGCGCTTGCAGATCATGGCTCAGCGCAGGCTCATGCTCAAGACCGGCGAGGCGCTCGCCGCCAAGCTGGACGCGGCGGCGCTGGTCACCGGGGATTCGCTCGGCCAGGTGAGCAGCCAGACGCTGGCCAACATCACCGCCCTCGATGACGCGGTCGGCCTGCCCATCCTTCGCCCGCTGATCGGCTTCGACAAGACCGAGATCATGGCCGAAGCGCGCAGGATCCGCACGCTCGCGATCTCCGAACTGCCCGATGAGGACTGCTGCACGCTGCTCACGCCGCGGCGGGTCGAGACCCGGGCGAAACCTGCCGATCTTCGCCTGATCGAGCGCAGGCTCGGCGCCGATGAACTGGTTGACGCGCTTGTCGAGTCGGCGCAGGAGTACCGGCCCGCCATAGCGGGCTAGGCGACGGGGTGGTGCTCGGGCGCGGGCGCGAGGGTGCGCCCGACAATCGGCGGCAGATGCTGCGCGACGCTGGCGAGCTCGCGCATGTCGGCGCCCACGAGCGCCTGGTCCCCATCGCAGAGCGCATTCTCCGGGCTCGGATGGATATCCACGATGATGCCGTCGGCGCCGACCGCGATGGCCGCCCTTGACAGCGGAAGCACAAGCTCGCGACGCCCGCCTGAGTGCGAAGGGTCCACGATCACCGGCAGGTGGGACAGCCGCTGCGCGACCGGCACGGCGCTGATGTCCAGTGTGTTCCTCGTGGCCGTCTCGAAGGTGCGGATGCCGCGCTCACACAGCACGATGTCGAGGTTGCCGCGCTGTGCGATGTACTCGGCCGCCATCAGCCATTCCTCGATGGTGGCGTTCATGCCCCGTTTCAGCATGACCGGCTTGCCCGCCGAGCCCGCCGCTTGGAGCAGCGCGAAGTTCTGCATGTTGCGGGTGCCGATTTGAAGCATGTCGGCGTAGCTGGAGACAAGCTCCACGTCGTTCGGGTCGACGACCTCGGTCACCACAGGCAGGCCCGATTCCGCCCGAACCTCAGCGAGGATCTTCAGGCCCTTTTCGCCGAGCCCCTGGAACGCGTACGGAGATGTCCGCGGCTTGTACGCACCGCCGCGCAACAGCGCGGCGCCTGCCGCCTTGGCCATCCGCGCGGCGGCGAGAACCTGTTCCGGGGCCTCTACCGCGCACGGCCCGGCGATGACGGTGAGAGTGTCCGGGCCGATCGGGACCCCGCCGACCCGCACGACAGATCTGTCCGGATGGTTCTCCCTGCTCACCAGCTTGTAGGGGACCGAAATCCGCACAACGTCGGTCACACCGTGCAGGCTGCGCAGATTGAGCGCACGGAACTGCTCGATGTCGCCGACGAGCCCGACGATCGTCCGGGACACGCCACGGCTTACGAAGGCTTCACCCCCCGCGGCCTGAACCAGTTCGACGATCGCGTCGATGTCCTGCGCGGTTGCCTCCGGGGCCATCACCACGACCATGGTTCCCTCTCCTTCGCGGGGTCCTGAGCGACGCACGAAGCCTAGGCAAGTTCCTTCAGCAATGCGATGTCGCGCGCGTGCGGTTCGGCTGGCCCGCGCGTTTCCACCACGAACGGAACTCCGGCCGTCAGCGGATGGCGCAGCAGTTCGCGGAACGCCTGCGCGCCGATCCGCCCGGCGCCGATGTGCTCGTGCCTGTCCCGCCGTGACCCGCACGGGTCCTTTGAATCGTTGGCGTGCACCAGCTTGAGCCGACCGGGCCCGGCGGCGGATCCGAGCGCCTCGAGCGTCTGCTGCACGCCGCCGGGGCTGGCAAGATCGTGACCCGCCGCGAAGACGTGGCAGGTGTCCAGGCAGATCCCCACGCGTGGATGCCGGCCGAGGGCGTCGAGGTAATCGGCGAAGTCGGTGACGGCGGCGCACAGCATCTGGCCCTTGCCCGCCATGGACTCAAGAAGCAGGTCCGGGCCGTTGTCGTCGATGTTGTCGAGTAGCGGCAACAGCGTCTTGCTGACCTGACGCAGCGCGGCCGCCTTGTCGCCGTTCACCGCCGACCCGGTGTGAACGACAACGGCGCGCGCGCCGATCTCGGCCGAGCGGCGCAGCGCATGCCCGAGCGACTCGGCCGACCTGGCTGAGGTTTGGGCGTCGGTCGAGCCGAGGTTGACGAGGTAGGAAGCGTGTACGAAGACGGGCAGACCGGCGTGCCGCGCGAAAGCGGCGTCCTCGTCCGGATCGCCGTCGGACAGCGCCCAGCGACGGGGGTTGGAGACGAACACCTGTATCGCCTCGGCGCCGATCGTGGCGGCATACCGCAGCCCCGCGGTGGCAAGGCCGCCGGAGACGGGCACGTGCGCGCCGATCGGTGGACGTGGCACGTTCGCCAAGCCTAGAGGCTGTCCGCTGCCCAGGCGCGGATGCGCCGCCCGGACCGCGGCCGCGCCCACTGGTTACAGTGGGCGCGGTAGGGCTTGGCGGCGCCGACGTCGGTGAGATCGCGATGTCGGCGTGGTCATGCGCCGCTTGCACCGCGTTCGCGCCCATGACGGTCGAGCGTGGTGACAGCCGCGTCAGGAATGGAGCCGTGATGACGTCCGCTACCGGTGGCGGCGTGGTGACGTCCGCCGTGGGCGCGGCCCGCTTCTACCGTCCGTACGTGCCGCTGTTCGGCGGCATCTTTTTCTGCCTGCTCGGCGTGGGCGCCTCACTCGCGACGCTCCCGTTCTACGTCCTGCGGCAGCTGCACGGGAACAAAGTCGAGGTGGGCGTGGTGATCGCAGCGATCGCGGTCGCCGCGGTCATCGGTCGGCCCGTCGCCGGCCGGATCGCCGACCGTCGCGGATACAAGCTGATCATGTTGTCCGGCGCGGTCATTTGCATGCTGGCGGGCGCGGCCTACTTCGCCGCGCGCAACGTGGCCGTGCTCACCGCGGTACGGGTCCTGCACGGCGTTGGCGAGGCGAGCGTGTACACGGCCGGAGCGGCCTGGCTGGTGACGTTGTGCCCGCCGGAGCGGCGGGGCCGGCTGTTTGGCCTGTACGGAATCCACATGTGGCTCGGCATCACGCTTGGCGCCCTGCTCGGAACGGTGGTGATGCGCACTGCCGGTTTCGGCGCCGTGTGGGGCGTGTGCGTCGCGGTCGCGGCGCTTGGCTTGCTTGCCATCGTGCCGAAGCAGCGACCCGCGTTACCTCCAAGGCCGACCGTGTCGGTCAACCTGCGGTCCTTCTTCCCCGTCAGCACGCTTGCCCCGGGCGCGGCGCTGTCGCTCGCGTCGGTTGGCTACGCGGCGCTTGCCGCCTTCGTCGCCCTGCACATGGCGGCTCGCGGCGTGAGCAACGGCATCGCCGCGTTCAACGCGTTCGGCGTGACCTACATCGGCGTACGGCTGGTCATCGGCAACCTGCCGGACCGGCACGGCGCCAGCCGGGTCGCGTTCTGGTCCGGGCTGGTGGAGGCGGTCGGCCTGCTCCTCGTCGCGGTCGCGCACAACCTGGCGGTGGCGATCGCAGGCGGGCTGGTTGTCGGCGCGGGGCTCTCGCTGCTCTTCCCCGCGCTCGCGCTGCTGGTGATCAACCGCACGGCGGCGGCGCAGCAGGGCGCGGCGCTCGGCGCGTTCGCCTCATTCTGGGATATCGGCGTGGCCCTCGGCGGCCCAATCGCCGGGACGATCGCCAGCCTCAGCGGGTATCCAGCCATCTACTACGTGATGACCGGTTGCGCGGTGGCCTCGGCTGTGCTGTCGGTCTCCGTGGCCAGGGGTGAATTGGTGCCGCAGGGCCAACGGCAGCCATGAACCGCGCGCGCTAGGGCAGACCTCCCGGGCCGGCGATGAGCGTGATCGTGCTGCCCTTCGGCGCCTGGCCGGTCGGGCTGTAGCCGATGACTGTGCCCTGTGAAAAGCCAACCAGGCGGACCTGGAACCCAAGCTCCTCGAGTTGCTTGCGCGCATCGTGCGCCGGCATGCCGGTCACGCTCGGAATCTGGACCATCGGCGGCCCGGTTGAGATGTCGAGCGTGACCACCTCGCCCTGCGTGATCGGCGTGTTCGCCGCCGGGCTCTGCCTGACCACGCTGTCCTGGGGCTGAGTGTTGCTGGAAACCGCCTGTTCCTGCACCTGAAGGTGGTTTTGCGCCAGCCACTGTTCCGCGGCCTGCTTTGGCTGCCCGGCGAAGTCCGGCAGGCCGATTCCCGCGCTCACCGCGAGCTTGACCGGTTTGGTTTGCGGCCACACGGCGCCGGACGCGGGGTCGGTGCTGATCACCTCGCCGACCGGCACGGTCGGCGACGTCTGTTGGCTCACCGGCCCTGGCAGAAGCCCGGCGGCAATGAGTGCCTTGCGCGCGTCGGGCGTCGGCATGCCGGTCACGTTGGGAACCACGATCATCCGCGGTCCTGCGGACGGGATCAGGGTGATCGTCGCGCCGTTTGGCGCGCGGGCGCCGATCGCGGGTACCGTCCGCGCCACATCACCCTTGGGCACGTGGTTGTTCAGCTGCGCGGCGCCCACCTTGACGGTGAACCCCACGTTGCGCAGTTCGGCGGCGGCGGTCGAGGTGGTGAGGCCGGCCACGTCCGGCACTCGGGTATACCGGCCAGCCGCCTGCCACCACACGAGCAAACCGGCGATCAGCGCTATCGCGAGCCCACCCGCGAGGTAGGCGGCCCGGCGGCTGAACAGCCAGTCGCCGAGACCGCGTCGGTGCCGCGGCTGATCCGCGTAGACGGTTTCGCCGCGCACGACCACAAGGGTGTTGTTCTGGCCGTCGGCACGCCCGCTGAACTCGGCGTGCGGCCCGCCCGTCCGTGGCGCCGCACCGCCGGAACCGCTGGTTCCGGCGGTGCTGACGCCAGCGCCTGTCGTGGGTGGCGCGGGGACGCTCGGGACACCGGGGACGCCCTGCACGCCGAAGATCATCGACGGTTGCGGTCGTGCGGCAGCGGGGCGAACCTGCTGCCCGTCGGCCGCTTGCCCGGTCGGTGCCTGGCCGGTCGCCGGGAACGAGGCGGCGGGAAGCGCAGAACCGGGCGTGCTCGCCGGTGGGGCAACGCCGTAGGGCATGCCGCCAGCCCTCGGCTGAGCGTGTCGACCATGCTTTCCCGGCCGGCCCTGGTGCCCGGGCTGGCCCTGGTGCCCGGGCTGGCTTTGAAGTCCCGGCTGGCTTTGCCGCCCCAGGTCGCTCTGCTGCCCGGGCAGACCCTGCCGAGGCGACAGTGCCTGCGGTCCCGGCTGTCCAGGCGGCGCTTGGTAGCCCGCGAACGGCATCGCCGGCCCCGGTGCGAACGCTGACCCCCCCGGCAGTCGGCGGCGCGCGTCGAAGATCGCGCGCAGTAGCTGGCCTGCGTCACCCGGGCGGAGCTCCGGATCCCGGCTTGTGGCTAGCGCCACAAGGGCATCCACGGCGTGCGGCAGGCCGGGGACAACCTGCGAGGGCACCGGAACGGTCTCGTTGACGTGCTGGTAGGCGACCGCGAGCGGCGTGTCTCCCGTGTACGGCTGCCGGCCGGTGAGCAGCTCGAACAGCATGACACCCGCGGCGTAGACATCGCTTCTCGCATCGGCGGCGGCCCGGGATATCTGCTCAGGCGCGAGGTAGGCAACCGTCCCGATGAGCATGCCGGTCTTGGTGTGCCGCGCCTGCGCGGCGGCGCGGGCCAGGCCGAAGTCCACGACCTTGATCCGCTTGTCGGCGGTGATCAGCACGTTCTCCGGCTTCACATCCCGGTGCACCAGACCCGCCTGGTGGGCGGCGCCGAGCCCGGCGAGGACCGGCACCATCAGGTCGAGCGCCTCGTCGGGCGACAGCCGCCCGCGCTCGTTCAGCAGGTCTCGCACCGTGCGGCCGGCCACGTACTCCATCGCCAGGTACAGGTGTTCGCCGTCGCTACCCTGGTCGAATACGGCCACGACATTGGGGTGGGACAGGCGCGCCACCGACTTGGCCTCACCGATGAAACGGTGAACGAACTCGTCGTCGGCGGCCAGTTCCCTGTGCATGACCTTCAGCGCCACCGTCCGGTCCAGCCGGGTGTCGGTGGCGATGTACACCGTGGCCATCCCGCCGCGGGCGATGCGGGACTCCACACGGTAACGATGGTCGAGCAGCTGCCCGACCAGCCAGTCGGCGACGGTGGCGTCCATTTGCGTTGAAGTCTACGGACAGTTTCCTGCTGACCCGTGCGAAAGCGGCAGAAGCCCAGTGGTATGGTGCGCCCCCCGCCGCCGCCGCGGGCGGCGGGGCGAGCGCGCGCCCGGGTCGGCGCGTGACCAGTGGTGGGCGAACGGGTCCCGGAGGAAGCGGCAGGGGCCACAAAGCTCAGCCGGATACCGGTGGCGAGGAGGCTTGGCCGTAACGCAGCCTCGGCACCCGCCCGGCGAGGTATGCGAGCCGCCCGGCACTGACGGCGTCCCGCATGGCGGCGGCCATCAACTCTGGCCGCCTCGCCCGGGTCACCGCGGTTGCGAGCAGCACCGCGTCGCAGCCGAGTTCCATGGCGATCGCCGCGTCGCTCGCGGTGCCGATGCCAGCGTCCAGCACAACGGGAACCTCGGCATTCTCCACGATGAGCTCGATGTTGTGCGGGTTCCTTATCCCCAGCCCTGACCCGATCGGCGCGCCGAGCGGCATCACGGCCGCGCATCCGGCCTGCTCCAGCCGCTGCGCGAGCACCGGGTCGTCATTGGTGTAGGGAAGCACGGTGAATCCGTCGGCCACCAGGGCCTGCGCCGCGTCCAGCAGGTCGATCGGGTCGGGCAGCAACGTCCGCTCGTCCGCGATGACCTCGAGCTTGACCCACTCGGTGCCGAGCGCCTCACGCGCCATCTGGGCGGTGAGCACCGCCTCGCCCGCGGTGTGGCAGCCCGCCGTGTTCGGCAGCGCCCGGATGCCGCGGTCCCTCAGCAGCTCGAACACCGAACCGCGCGCATTCGGATCCACCCGCCGCATGGCCACGGTCGTCAGCTCAGTGCCGGACGCGTCGAGCGCCCGGCCGAGCACGTCCAGACTGGGCGCTCCACCGGTTCCCATGATCAGCCGCGAGCTGAATTTCTCGCCTGCGATGACAAGCGGGTCGTCCATCGTCAACCTCCCTGCACGGCGGTGAGCACCTCGACCCGGTCGCCCTCCGCAATGCGCGTGTCGTCCCATCCGGCGCGGCTCACCACCGCATCGTTGACGGCCGCCGCCACGCCAGCGGTGACCGAGGTCACCGCCCGAACGGCGTGCCCGACCGTCGCGTCGGGTTCTAGCTCGTGCGGCTCGCCGTTGATGATCACCTTCATGCTGGCGCTCCCTCCGCCGCGGGCGCCGCCGAGAATCGTGCCGCGGAAAAGCGCGCCGCGGCCTGCGGCAGCCGTTCGGTATCCAAAAATTCCGCAATGAGGTCGGCGGTGATCGGGGCGAGCAGGACGCCGTTGCGGAAGTGGCCGGTGGCGAGCACCAGGCCGGGCAGCGCGGACGGCCCGATCACCGGGGCGTTGTCCGGGGTTCCTGGCCGCAGGGCCGCGGCGGTCTCGACAAGCTCCAGCTCGGTGATGCCCGGGATCAGAGCGCGGGCGTCGCGCAGCAGCTCCCAAACCCCGCCCGCGGTGACCCGGGTGTCCGCGCCGAGTTCCTCCTGCGTCGCGCCGACCACCAGCTCGCCGCTCGCCCTCGGCACGAGGTAGACCGATGACCCGCGCACAAGACCGCGCACCGAGCCGCGCAGGAACGGCTGGGCTGAATGCAACCGCAAGATCTGCCCCTTGACCGGCCTGACCGGCGGCAACACGCCCGGCGGCACGCCGGGCATGGCTGCGGCTCGCCAGCCGGTCGCGAGCACAACAGCGGCGGAGGAAAGCGCGCTGCCGTCCGAGAGCGCGACACCGCCCGCCCTCCCGCCGGCAATGGTGACCTCGCGCACCGGCTGGCGGTGCACGGTCACACCCACACGTGCCACGGCATCGAGCAGCGCCCGGGTGAGCAGCCGGGGGTCCACCGACCCATCGCCTGGAACAAGCACCCCGCCGCGCACCGAGGGGGCGAGCAGCGGCTCAATGGCGCGAGCTTCGCGAGCCGAGACGCGCCGTGCCTGCAGGCCGAGCGAGATGTGCAGGTCGTGGACCCGATCGAGCACGGCCAAATCGTCGTGGTCGTAAGCGACCTGGAGGGTCCCTGTTTGCCTGAAACCCGTCGGCGCTCCGGTCAGCTCGGTCAGGTCGGCGACGAACGCCGGATAACGGTCGCGAGCCGCGAGCCCGAATTGGAGCAGTTCCTCCTCGCCGTACCATGCCTCGGACACCGGGGCCAGCATGCCCGCCGCGACCCTGCTCGCTCCGCTCGCGGGTTCCGGGTCGGCAACGGCGACTGCCAACCCGCGTCGGGCCGCGCGCCAGGCAATGGCTAGGCCGATGACCCCGGCACCAATGATCACGGTGTGGTAACGGGGGCTGGCCATTATCGGCTCCCTTCGCCGGCATGATCCGGATCAGGTTCGTACGGTCGGAGGCTCGCAGCCTCCCTCTCAGCCCGGTCCGCACCGGGCTCCCGCGCGTTGCTCCCACTTTAGTGGCTGGCGCGGAACCCCGGTTTTGTGTCCGTGCATCCGGCGAAGCGGGGCAGGCGCTCAAGGCCCGCCAGTTGACGCCGCGGGACCTGGTCGGTTGAGGTCATAGGAGGGGAGCGCGCGCTCCCCGGATGACCGTACTGCTGATGATCTTGCCGTGAGGTTGTCATGTCACTGCTTATCGCCTGGCCCGACGATGATCCGGGCAGCAAGCTGTACCAAACATCGGACCCGAAACAGATCGCGGACGCGTTCGGCCGGATCGGCTGTCGCTTTGAACGCCGTGAGGTGCGGTCCGGCCTGTCGCCGCACGCCGCGCAGGAGGAGGTGCTCGCCGCCTACAGCGACGTGGTCGACGCGGAGGTGCGCGCGCGGGGTTTCGTGAAGGTCGACGTGGCGGGCATCGCGCGCAGCTCGCACCCCGCATACGCGGAGCAGGCGAAAAAAGTCCGTGCCATGTTCATCAACGAGCACACCCATGGCGACGATGACGAGGTCAGGTTCGTCACCCGGGGCGCCGGGGCCTTCTACCTGCACATCGCGGGCAACGTCCACGCGCTCCTCGCCGAGGCGGGCGACCTCACCGGAGTGCCGCAGGCCACGACCCACTGGTTCGACGCTGGCGCGCAGCCGGACTTCACCGCGATCCGCTTCTTCCATAACCCGCAGGGATGGGTGGGCATACCGACGGGCAGCCAGATTCACACCCTGTTTCCCGACTTCGACTGGCTGCGAGCCCGGGCCGGCGAACCGGCGCCAGCCTGATCCACCAGGCGTCACGATGGCGGAGGTAAGCGCGGCCGGCGAGCCGGGGGCGGCCGGCGAGCTGGGCGCGGCCGGCGAGCTGGGGGCGGCCGCGCGGGCGGTGAGCGCGGCGGGCGACGCGCTGGCAGCCGCGGCGGCGAGGTTCGCCTCGTTGGGCTGGATGCGCGGAACGTCGGGGAATGTGTCGCTGGTGCTCTCCAGCGATCCGTTGCGCCTCGCGGTGACGGCGAGCGGTCGCGACAAAGGCGAGCTCACCGCGGCCGACGTGGTCGTGGTTGACGCAGACGGCCGCGCCGTCGCCGCCGGCGGCCAGCGCCCGTCGGCAGAAGCCGCCTTGCACGCCCGGATCGCGTCTTTGACCGGCGCGGGTGCCGTCGTGCACGTGCACACCGTCGCGGCGGTCGCCGCCGGGCGGCACTGGCCCTCCGGGGTGGAACTTGAGGGCCTTGAGATGCTCAAGGGGATCGGCGTGGCCGCCGAGGGCGTTCGGATCACCATCCCCGTCATCCCCAACAGCCAGGACATGCGTGTTCTCGGCGACAGGCTGGAGAGGGCGCGGCATCACGCGGCGCCGGCCGCGATCGTGGCAAACCACGGCCTTTACGCGTGGGGCCCGGACCTGCAGCGAGCCCGCCACCACACCGAGATCGTCGAGTGGCTGCTCGAGTTCGCGCTGGCGACGGCGTGACCGCAGCCATGACGACCGTCAGCGCCGTGGTGACCGACATCGAGGGGACGACAAGCCCGGCCTCATTCGTCGCGGGGGCGATGTACACCTACTCGCGGCTGCGGTTCGCGAGCTGGCTTGCCGACCACGCCGATGACCCGGACACCGCCCGCGCGGTGCAGCAGGTGCGCCAGCTCATCGGTGAACCGCAGGCGCCGCCGAGCCGCGTCGTCACGGCGCTGAACGACTGGCTGGACAGCGATGTCAAGATCACTCCACTGAAGACGATTCAGGGCAGGATCTGGCAGGCCGGATTCGCCGCGGGCGACCTCGTCGCCCCGTTCTTCGACGACGTCATCCCCGCGCTGCGCGAATGGCACGCTGCCGGGCTCGGCCTTTACGTCTACTCGTCCGGCTCTGTCGCCGCACAACGCGCCTGGTTCGGGCACACGGCTCACGGTGATCTCCAGTATCTGCTGTCCGGCCATTTCGACACAGAAAACGCCGGGCCGAAGCGAGCGGCCGAGTCATATCGGGTGATCGCGGCCGCGATCGAGCGCCCCGCGCGGCAGATCGTCTTCCTCTCGGATCTGGCCGAAGAACTGGACGCCGCGCGGGCGGCCGGCTGGCACACGGCAGGCTTGCGGCGGCGGGGGGAACCGTACTTCGATCGCGGCGTTGGCGATCACCTGGAGGTCGCCTCGTTCGCGGCGCTGGACCTGGCGGCCGGCTTTCCCGCCGAGGGCGGCACGTGACGGCTGGCTTGCTCACCGCGCGCGTGACGCCCGGCTTCCCTGTCGCGGGCGGCACTTGACGGCCGCTCGCCGAAGGCTAGGGTTGGCGCGCGTGAGCGTAGAAAGGGTCGTCGTTGTCGGCGGTGGGCTGGCGGGCCTGCGCGTCATCGAGTCATTGCGGTCACGGCGCTACGCCGGCGAGGTGACGCTCGTCGGCGCCGAGCGGCATGCGCCGTATGACCGGCCGCCGCTGTCCAAGCACCTGCTGGCGGGCGGCGTGGACGACACGACGCTCGACGCCGACTTCGCCACGCTCGGCGTGCGGTTGCGCCTGGGTGAGATCGCGGTCCGCGTTGCCGCTGACGATGACGCGGTGCTGACCGACCGCGGCGCGCACCGGTTCGACCGGCTGGTTCTTGCGACCGGTTCGGTGCCAATCGGACTGCCAGGCGGCGGGCCGCAGCGCTTCCTGCGAACCATCGACGACGCGCACGCGCTCCGCAGCCTGATGCGGCCCGGGCTTCGGCTGGTTATCGTCGGCGCGGGTTGGATCGGCGCCGAGCTCGCTACGGCAGCGGCGGCGCGGGGCTGTGTGACCACGGTGCTCGAGGCCGGGGCGGCGCCGCTGGCTGCCGCGATCGGCGCTGCGGTCGGTGCGCAGACATCGCGCTGGTACGCCGAATGCGGCGTGGGCTTGCGGCTCGGCGCCGTGGTGGCGGCGATAACCGACGCGGGGGTTTTGCTTGCGGACGGGGAGCACATACCCGCGGACGAGGTGGTCACCGCCATCGGGGTGCGCCCCGCCGTGGCCTGGCTTGACGGCTCGGGCATCAAGCTCGATAACGGCGTCGCCGTCGATGAGGGGCTGCGGGCGTCGCGGCCGGGTGTGTTCGCCGTGGGCGACTGCGCGGCGTTCTGGTCCCGCAGGTACCGCAGGCGGCTGCGGGTCGAACACTGGGATAACGCGCTGCACTCGCCCGACGTGGCAGGCGCCAACCTGCTCGGCGGCGTCGAGGTCTATAACCCTGTGCCCTACTTCTGGTCCGAACAGTTCGGCCGGATGATGCAATACATCGGCCATCACAACGCCGCGGACAGCCTGGTCTGGCGGGGCGATCCCGCGCAGCAGACCTGGAGCGCCTGCTGGATGGCCGAGGACAGGCTTGTCGCGCTGCTCGCCGTGGGCCGCCGTCGTGACATCAGCCAGGGGCGCGGCGTCATCGCCTCGGGCGCCCGCCTGGACCCGGTGCGGCTGGCCGAGGTTGATATTCCGGTGCGCGACGTGGTCAGCGGCTGATGTTGTATGCGGACGCTGATGTTGTGTGCGGAGGCTGATGTTGTCTGCGGGCTGAGGTTTGTGTCCGCAGGCGGGCGCCCGCGTGCGCAGCCCGGCAATTGCGCCAAAGTCTGATGCCGGTGGGGGTGTTTGGCGCTGGTGCGGACGTGGGAAATTGGGATCGTGGCACAGATAGACCCTGAGACCGACGTTCGGGTCGGTGACTGGCTCACCGTTGCTGAGGTCGCCGGGAAACTCGACATCCCCGTCGCCCGCGTCAAGCAAATGCTCCGCGACCACAAGCTGCTCGGCGCCAGCCGGCCAGACGGCACACTGGCCGTGCCTGCGGCCTTCCTGACCGGCGACCAGGTCGTGAAGGGCTTGCGGGCCACGCTCACGTTGCTTTTCGACTGCGGTTTCGATGACGGTGAGGCAATGCGCTGGCTGTTCACCGCCGACGAGACGCTACCGGGCACACCCATCGAGGCGATCGTGGCCCATCGCTGCACCGAGGTGAACAGGCGAGCACAGGCGCTGGCGATCTGAGCCGCGCCACAGGGTGCCGCACCGGATGGACCTGCACCGATGAAGCCGCACCGATGAACCTGCGCGAGCGGCTCGCCGACGCCCGTCTCTACCTGTGTACGGCGGCTCGCGAGCGCGAGGGGGACCTCGCCGCGTTCCTCGACGCGGTGCTCGGCGCCGGGGTGGACATCGTGCAGCTGAGACAGAAGGGCCTGGAGGCACGCCAGGAGATCGCATATCTGTCGGTGATGCGAGCGGCGTGTGCGCGGCACGGCGGCCTGCTCGCCGTGAATGACCGCGCCGACGTTGCCAGGGCGGTGCGGGCCGATGTGCTGCACCTCGGCCAGGACGATCTGCCGGTGCCGATCGCGCGCGAGATCATCGGGTCTGAGCCGCTCATCGGGCGGTCCACGCATTCGCAAGAGCAGGCGGCGGCGGCTTCGGCACAGGACGGCGTGGACTACTTCTGCGCCGGACCGCTGTGGCCGACCCCGACCAAGCCCGGCCGTCCAGCTCCCGGCCTGCCCTTGGTCACTTATGCCGAACGGCTGCGCTCGGCGCGTCCGTGGTTTGCCATCGGCGGCATCGATCTGGGCAATCTCGACGACGCCCTTGCCGCGGGCGCGCGCAGGGTCGTGGTGGTGCGCGCTATTACCGAGGCGCCCGATCCCGGTGCCGCGGCCGCCGAATTCGCCCGCCGCCTGCGTCGCGCGGTCGCCCCCTGACGGCCCCGCGACTATGCGCTTGGGAATGCGAAGATTGGAGAGCGACGGGAGCGCGGCAGGGCGGCTTCCCGGTGAGGCGGAACGGGACATCGCATGAGCCAATGGAATCCTTCCAGCGGCTCCGAGCCGCCCCCGGCGGACCCGAACGAGGACCAGACCGACGCCATACCCGGGGTCGCCGAGGAGCCGGCTGACGGCGATGAGACCCTGGCCGACTGGCGTGGCCAGCGGCCCGCGCGGGAGGGCGAGCGCTCCGACCGGGAAGGCGAGCGCTCCGACTGGGAAGGCGAGCGGCCCGCGTGGGAAAGCGAGCGGCCCGGCCCGGCCGAGGAGCGGCCGGTCTGGGAAAGCGATGAGCCTGGGTGGTACCGCGAGCCGCCGCATCCGGGCGCTGCTGCGCCACACGAGGACACCTACGTGCAGCCAGCCCCCGCGCCGCAGGCGCCGGAGAGCACTCATGATCAGCCGCCGATCTGGGCCGGCCGAGGCGCCCCGGCGCCCGCCGTGCCCGAATGGGAGCACCAGCAGCCGCCAAAGGCCTACCTGCACCAGGAGCCCGAGCCGCCAGGTCCTCGGCGGCGCCGCAGGGCATTGATCGCCACCTTCGCGGTGATCGTGGTTCTTGTTGCAGGTGGGGCGGCCCTCGCCCTTGAGGTGCGCTCGCACAGCGGCGGCCACTCGGCCGGTGCCCGGCCACGCGCCGGCGGCAGCCAGCGTCCCTCGGCCGGCGCGTCGCCGCAGCGGTCGCAGGGCAGCACGGCGCCGGCGCCCTCGGCAGGCGCGTCAGGCCAGGTGCGCGTCTCCGTCGCGCCCGCCGCGGCGGGAAATCCGGCGGTGCCCGGGGTGGTGAGCTTGCTCACCAGGTACTTCAGGGCCATCAACACCCGCGACTACCGGGCGTACCGGCGCCTGCTCGATGATCAGATGCGCCGGGTTGAGACGGCTCAGCGGTTCAGCACGGGATTTCGGTCCACGAGAGACTCCGGCGCCAGGCTTATGACGCTGCCGCGGGCGCCCGACGGGCGGCTGGCGGCGGTCGTCGCGTTCACCAGCCATCAATCGCCCGCCGACAGCCCCGACCAAAGCGGGTGCACGCACTGGACCATCACGCTCTTCCTGGAACACGCGGGCCGCGGCTATGTGATCGGCCCACCGCCGGCTGGCTACCAGGCCACGCACGCGGCTTGCTAGTGCGGCACGTGTCGCCCGCCAAGACGCCGTTCGCTCAACGGGACGCCCGCTACCGACCACTAGACGCGGTCGCTAGCCGGACGCCACGGCGCGCCGTTAGCCTGACTAGATGGTGTCAGCGCATAATCACCGCGCCGCGACGATACGTGAGCTGCTCGCCCACGGCGGCGAATCGTTCTCCTTCGAGTTCATGCCGCCGAAGACCGAGGAGGCCGAACGGCAGCTTTGGCTGGCGGTCCGCCAGCTCGAAGCGCTGTCTCCGACGTTTGTGTCCGTCACCTATGGCGCCGGGGGTTCAACCAGAGACCGCACCGTGCGGATCACCGGCAGGATCGCTGCGGAAACGACGCTGACTCCGGTCGGGCACTTCACCGCGGTCAACCACTCGGTGGCCGAGCTCCGCCAAGTCATCGGCGCCTACGCCGCCGAGGGCGTCCGCAACGTCCTGGCCCTGCGCGGCGACCCGCCGGGCGACCCCAACGGCGAGTGGGTGCCGCACCCGCAGGGCCTGCGCTACGCCGAAGAGCTCGTCCGCCTGATCAAGGCGTCCGGGGATTTTTGCGTCGGCGTCGCGGCCTTTCCAGAAATGCACCCACGCTCGCAGGACTTCGACACCGACACGGCTTTCTTGGTCAGCAAGTGCCGGGCGGGCGCCGACTTCGCGATCACCCAGATGTTCTTCTACACCGATGACTATCTACGGCTGCGCGACCGGGTCGCCGCGCTCGGCTGTGACGTTCCGGTCATCGCGGGCATCATGCCGATAACCAATGTCCGGATGATCGAGCGGGCGGCGGTGCTGTCCGGCGCCAAGTTCCCCCCCGATCTAGCCGAACGGTTGCACAGGGTGGCGCAGGATGCGGCAGCCGTTCGGGAAATTGGGGTGGAGTATGCGGCGGGAATGTGCGGGCGCCTGCTCGCCGAGGGCGCGCCTGGCCTTCATTTCTACACACTCAACCGGTCCACTGCCACCCGCGAGATCTACCAGTTGCTTGGCTTGCAGGACCGGGCCAGGCGGGAGCGTCAGCCCGCGCGCAGCGGCAGCTCCGCGCCCATGACGGCGTAACGCTCCGGACCGCCGGGAAAGCAGAAGCTGGTCAGCAGGTCGGCGAAGCCGAGCTTGCGGTACAGGCGCCGTGCGCGGGAGTCGGCGTCGCGGGTGGAAAGCACGGCCGTGCGCTCGGCGCGCCCGGCGGTCAGCGCGAGCACCATCTCGCGGCCAATGCCGCGGCCCTGGTAGTCAGGGTGAACGTGCACCTCGCCGATCTCGAATGAGTCGGCGATCCAGTGGCGGGCGCGCGGTTCGCCGAGCGCCACGGTGACCGCGGAGGCCACCAGGTCGTGCCACCACTGACCGGGCGCCCCGTGGAAGCCGTAGGCGAAGGCGACGACCCGGGCGGGCGCCGAACCCAGGTAGGCCGCCAGGCAGCGGAACTGCGGATAGCGGACATGCCGGGCCATGATGGCCCTCCTGCCGGGAAGCTGTTCGGCGGGCGGGTTCATCGCCGCCGCGTAGACGGCAAGGCACGCGTCCATCTCGCCGACGAAGGCGGCCTGGTCGAGTTCACCCCACACGATTTCCCTCACCACTCGACTCAGCCTACAGACGATCATGGGCGCGCCGCCCGGCCGAGTTCGGCGCGGGTCGCACCGGGCGGTGTCAGCCGACGGCGACGGCGAACAGGTGCAGGCATGCCACGCCGCTGGCCGGCGCCGTGCCCGCAGGCAGCGTGACCGCCTGCACGGTCTTGCCTGGCTGCAGCGGGGTAGCGGCGAAGTACACCGCCACCGGCGGGCCAGCAGGCGGCGGCTGGCCCGGGGGACCGTTGAAGTGTGCGGCGGTGACGGCGACCTCGTCCTGGCCCGCCTTTGGCCCGTCTGTCCACCAGTCGTCCATCACCAGGTGGAACGGCTGCTCGGTGCCGTCGGTGTAGTAGATCGTCCCGCCGCCGCCGCTGCTGCCGAAGTCAGCCGCGCCGAGGAACGCCAGGCGTGGCCCCGTGGCGGTGATGAGGAAGGTTTGGCCCTGCGCCGCGACGTTGTCCGGAGCTCCTGGCCGCGCGTCTGGCCAGGCAAAGGAGATGCCATCGTGCGACACCTGCGCCCCTGGCAGGTACCCGGCGGCAGCCAGCGCCTCGCGCTGATAGCTCTGGCCGGTCCCGTCCAGATTCGCCGCGGCGCTGGCTGCCTGTGACGCGGTGCCCACGTTGTCGAACGCCTGGCTGAACGAGCTGTACGGGACGACCGCGCTGCCGCTGACCGCGCCGCACGGCGTCGGCGCGGCGCAGCGCGCCGTGGCGACGAGCGGGAACTGGCCGGGGTGCGTCCCCGCAGGGACCCCGACGCGCCAGGTAACGGTCGCCGTGCCACCCGCGCGGATGACCCCGGTCGTGGTTGGTGTCTGTGGCGTCACGGTCCAGCCGGATGGCGCGGACAGGCCAAGTGTCGCGTGATTGATCGGCTGACGCCCGGCGTTGCGCAACGCCTGCACCAGCAGCACCGTGGTGCCGGCCGGGGCGATCAGGGAAGGCGGCGGGCTGCCATGGCTGTCAGTCGGCGGCCCTGCTGTGACGAGCCACGTCGCGGCGGGCGGGCCGCTCGCCGGCGGCGACGATCCGGATGCGGGCCGGCCGTGCCCGGCCTGCGCCGTTGCTCGTGCCCGAGCGGCCGGATGACCCGGCCCGCCGCTGGTGGTGATCAGCAGCGTCACCGCGATGACGGTGGCCAGCGCTGCGGCGAGCGCGGCTGCGGCGATCCACCCGCGCCGTCGCCGCCACGGCTTCGCCACCCACGTGTGCGCGACAGGCAAGCTGGCGGTCGGCGGGCCATCCTCGGACGGGCCTGTCAGCCCAGAGTCCCTTGGCAGCGCGGCGGCGGCGCTCGCCGCGTGCCGGCCGCGTCTCGTCGACGCGCGCAGCATCGTGGCGAAGGCAAGCGCCGATTCCGGGCGTTTCGCTGGGTGCTTTGCCATCGCGCGCGAACAGCACACGGCAAGGCCGCCGGGAACGTCGGCGGGAAGCGGCGGCGGACGGGCGGCCGAGTGGGCCGCCACCAGGTCAACGGGATCGGTGCCGGTGTATGGCGGCCTGCCTGCCAGCATCTGGTACAAGACGACGGCAAGGGAGTACAGGTCGGAAGCGGGCGTGGCTGGCCACCCAGCGCCCCGTTCTGGCGCGAGGTAGGTCGCGCTGCCGATCAGCGTCCCTGTGGCAGTCAGCCGGTCGTCACCAGCGCCGAGCGCGATGCCGAAGTCCACCAGCTTCACGCCGTCTTCGGTGACGATGATGTTGGCGGGCTTGACGTCGCGGTGAATGATGTCGGCCTGATGCGCGGCATGCAGCCCTTCTGCCACCTGGGCGGCGATCTCGGCTGCCTCGGCGGCCGCGATCCTGTCCACCCTCGAAAGCAGGTGGAGCAACGTTTCGCCGGTGAGGAACTCCATCACCATGTAGGCCCGGCCGTCCTCTTCGCCGTAATCATGCACGCCGCCGAGACGGGGATCGGAAAGCCGGGCCAGCACGCGCGCCTCGCGCCTGAAGCGCGCGCTCCCATCGGGATCGTCCTGGAAACGCAAGGCCAGCATCTTGATGGCGACCTCGCGGTCAAGCACGAGGTCTGTGGCTCGCCAGACGGTGCCCATCCCGCCACGAGCGACGGGTTCGCCGAGGCGGTAGCGACCGCCAAGGACGGTGCCCGTTTGCCCGATCACTCGCCTCTGACCTCCGGCGTCGCCACGCCCGCGTTACCGCCCGCTCATGGTCATGACATCAGATCGGAGCGCCGTTCACGCCTGGAATACGCCTCCGTGTGGCGACGCGCTGTCTCGTGCGACCGCCACGCGGGGGCCAGGCTTGACGAAGAATGTCAGACCCGGCGGGTAGCTTCGAACACATGTCCATAACCGGCTGGACATCTGGATCGAACTCGTGTTCGATTAGAGTCAGCGGAGCCGCACGACAGCCCTATGACCCCCTGGGCGGCCGTGCGCTGGCCGGGCGGGGTGAGGGGAAGCGCTTCGCCTGGCCACCGCTTCGCCTGATGACCAGGGAGGCAGCAGCGATGAACGCAGTCACCGCAACGGGGCGGCCGCGAGTGGCTCCGTCAATCATGACGCTGTTGGAGTCGGCGCGTCACGGCCTGGCGGCCGCGGCCGCAGAGCCGTCCCCGGCGGCGCGGTACGTGGCTGCTCACCTTGCCGCCCTGCGGGCGGCGGCCGCTGTGGTGTCAGCGCGGGCTCAGCCAGGCGGCCCCCGCCGCCGTGGGCCGCGCAGCGTCTGGGAGCTTCTCCCGCGGGTGGCGCCCGCGCTGGCCGAGTGGGCGGCGTTCTTTGCCGCGGGCGCGGCTAAGCGCGCCGCCGCCGAAGCGGGGCTGCCGCGGGCAGTCACCACGCGGGAGGCGGATGACCTGCTGAGGGACTCCGAAACGTTCCTCGCGCTTGTCGAGGAAGCGCTGGGCGTCCTCGCTGCATGAGCTGACGCGAGCCGCCATGCGTGGTCCGCGCGCCGGATGCGCCAGCTCCGTATGTTACGCGGGCTCTGTACGTCAGGCAGGCTCGGCGTGGCAGGCAGGACGGCCGCAGCCGCGGACTGGCTCGCCGCGACCGGGCTGGCCGACCGCGCCCGAGTTCGCCGCGGGGTTGCGGCTTTAGTCAGAAGGCTTCGCCGGCGCGCGCCGGGGTTCGCCGCGCGGGGTGTTCGTCAGAAAGCTTCGACGGCGCGCCGGGCTTCGGCGTCGAGCACGCCCCACGTGATGAGCTCTTCTGTGAGGTCGGCGGGCGACCTGTCGTAGATGACGGCGAGCGAGCGCAGGTCCTCTTGGCGGATGGAAAGGACCTTGCCGTTGTAGTCGCCGCGCTGGCTCTGGATCGTGGCGACATAGCGAGCGAGGGGGCCCGCCTTGTCCTTCGGCAGCTCCGTCATGCGCTCAAGATCGATCACGAGCTTCGGCGACGGTGCGAGTGGCGTGGGCGCCGCATCGCCTGGCAGCAGCTCCGACACAGGGACACCGTAGAACTCGGCAAGCTCGGCGAGTTTCTGTACGGTCACCGACCGGTCGCCCCGCTCGTACGAACCGACCACGACCGCCTTCCAGCGGCCACGGGATTTCTCCTCGACGCCGTGCAGGGATAGGCCCTGCTGCGTACGGATGGCGCGCAGCCGCGCGCCAAGTGCCTTCGCATACTCCGATGGCATGTGGTCTGCCCCCCTGGCACTCGTAACTTACGGTAATGGTTACGGACAGTGACAGTAAGCCGCGAGCAGGCCCAGGTCAAGCCGAACGGCAAAAACTAGGCGAACCTTCGCGCTTCGGTCCACTCCGGCGCGGCGCTGACCACCCTGGGCGGCAGGCGGCGAAGCACAGTCGCCATGCCGGGCGCACGCGCGGCGCAGCGCCGCAAAGACCCTGCGTGGCAAGGGGAAACCCAGTGTGTCAAGAGGTTTGGCAAGCAAAGTAACCGAGCCGTGAGCGCGCGCGGCGGACCCGTGCGACGCGCGGGCGCGCCGCCCCGCCCGGTGCACGGATGTTAACAAAATGTGATCTATATCACCTTTACGCCTTATCCACTGGTTGTGCCAGCTCGGCGTGCCCGCGAGTGACACAGAGATCATTTTGGTACCGTGAAATCGGTGGACATCCTTTAAGGCCCGTCCGGTGAGGCGGGAAAGGAGGTCGGTGTTGATGCATGGCTCAGCAGGAACGCCACCCGTCGGTGCCGCTCGACGAGCGCGACCCCGCCGGTCGGCAGGCGGGTCGCCAGACGAATCGGTCGGCGGACCCGGCGCCGCTGGCCCTTCCCCCAGCCGCGCACACGGCAAGCCCGTGCTTGAAGCCGCCGACATCGGGCGCGCGCTGACCCGGATCGCGCACGAGATCGTCGAGCGAACCAAGGGTGCAGGCGATGTGGTGCTGCTCGGCATCCCTACCCGCGGCGTGCCGCTTGCGCGCCGGCTGGCGAGCCGCATCGTCGGCGTCGAAGGCCGCCCGGTGCCCGCGGGATCGCTCGACATCACGATGTATCGCGACGACTTGCGGCTTCGGCCAGCCCGCGCACTCGGGCGCACCGAGGTCCCCGCGGTCGGCATCGAGGGCCGTACGGTCGTTCTTGTGGACGACGTGCTCTACTCGGGCAGAACGGTACGGGCGGCGCTTGACGCGCTGAACGACATCGGGCGCCCGCGCAGCGTCCAACTCGCCATCCTGGTGGACCGCGGTCACCGTGAGCTTCCGATCCGTGCGGACTACGTTGGGAAGAACCTGCCGACGTCGCAGCAGGAGATCGTCCGCGTCCTTCTGGCCGAGACCGACGGCGAGGACGTCGTGATTCTCGGCCGTCGGCGGCAGCAGGCACGCCGTGGGGGTGAGCGGCGGTGAACCGTCACCTGATCTCTGCGGCTGATCTGACCAGGGACGACACGTTGCTGATCCTCGACACGGCGGAAGAGCTCGCGCGAGTGGCCGACCGGCCGATCAGGAAACTGCCGACGCTGCGCGGTCGTACCGTGGTCAATCTCTTCTTCGAGGACTCGACCCGCACCCGGATCTCTTTCGAGGCGGCGGCCAAACGGCTGTCCGCCGACGTGATCAACTTCTCGACGAAGGGATCCAGCGTGGCCAAGGGCGAGAGCCTCAAGGACACCGCCCAGACGCTTGAGGCGATGGGCGCGGACGGCGTGATCATCAGGCACAGCGCATCTGGCGCGCCGCAGCGGCTGGCCGGCTGGGTGCGTGGCAGCGTGGTCAACGCGGGCGACGGCACACACGAGCACCCCACGCAGGCCCTGCTTGACGCCTTCACCATGCGCCGCCGCCTGGGCAGGCTGGAGGGGCTGAAGGTGACCATTGTCGGCGACGTGCTGCACAGCAGGGTGGCCAGGTCCAACGTCGCGCTCCTGCACACCCTCGGCGCCGAGGTCACGCTGGTCGGACCGCCCACCCTGCTGCCCGTGGCGGTCGAATCGTGGCCCTGCTCGGTGAGCTATGACCTCGACGCGGTCGTGCCCAAGAGCGACGTGATCATGATGTTGCGTGTGCAGCGGGAGCGGATGGACGCCGCGTACTTCCCCAGCGTGCGGGAGTACAGTCGCCGCTACGGGCTGGACGCGAGCCGGATGGCTCAGCTGCCAGATCATGCCATCGTGATGCACCCGGGCCCGATGAACCGCGGCGTCGAGATCGCGGCTCACGTCGCCGACGCGCCAAGGTCGACGGTGGTGGAACAGGTCGCCAACGGCGTGAGCGTCCGGATGGCAGTGCTCTACCTGCTGCTCGGCGGGATGGAGGCGCCCGCATGACCGGCCGAGCGTGGCTGATCAAGGGCGCCCGCCCGGCGGGCGGGCAGCCGCGCGCGATGCTGCTGCAGGACGGCGTGATCGCCGAAATGGGCCAGAACCTCAGCGCCGCCGGTGCCGAGGTGATCGACGCGGACGGGCTGATCGCCCTCCCCGGCCTGGTGGACCTGCACACCCATCTGCGCGAACCAGGCCGCGAGGACGCCGAGACGGTCGAAACCGGCACCGCCGCAGCCGCGCTTGGCGGATACACAGCGGTTCACGCCATGGCCAACACCGAGCCGGTCGCTGACACGGCCGGCGTGGTCGAGCAGGTATGGCGGCTCGGCCGCGAGGCCGGTCACTGCGACGTGTACCCCGTCGGCGCGGTCACCGCGGGCCTGGCAGGCGCGCAGCTTGCCGAGCTTGGCGCGATGGCCGACTCCGCGGCCCGCGTCCGGGTGTTCTCTGATGACGGCCGCTGCGTATCCGACGCGGTGCTGATGCGCCGCGCGCTTGAGTACGTCAAGGCCTTCGATGGCGTCATCGCGCAGCACGCGCAGGAACCGAGGCTCACCGCCGGCGCCCAGATGAACGAGGGCGAGATGTCGGGGATGCTCGGCCTCGCCGGCTGGCCCGCGGTCGCGGAAGAGGCGGTGATCGCACGGGACTGCCTGCTCGCAGCGCACGTCGGGTCGCGGCTGCACGTCTGCCATGTGTCCACAGCGGGCTCGGTTGAGATCATCCGCTGGGCGAAGAGCAAAGGCTGGCAGGTGACAGCCGAGGTGACGCCGCACCATCTGCTGCTCACCGACGAACTCGTCGCAAGCTACGACCCCATCTACAAGGTCAACCCGCCGCTGCGCACCGCCACCGACATCGCGGCGCTGCGCGCCGCGCTCGCCGACGGGACGATCGACTGCGTGGCGACCGACCACGCGCCGCATCCCGGAGAGGACAAGGAGACGGAGTGGGCGGCGGCGGCGTTCGGGGTGACTGGCCTGGAGACAGCCCTGCGGGTGGTCCACGAGGCCATGGTCGAGACGGGATTGCTTGACTGGGCCGGCGTCGCCGACCGCATGTCCGCGCGCCCAGCCCGGATCGGCAGGCTCGGCGGCCACGGCGAGCCGTTGGATGTCGGCGCCCGGGCATGTCTTACGCTCTACGACCCGACAGCGCGGGCACCCGTGGACATGTCCGCGTCGCCGTCACGCAGCCGCAACACTCCGTTCGCCGGCATGGCGCTGCCGGGCCGCGTGATCGCGACCTTCCTGCGCGGCCGCCCGACTGTTCTCGACGGGAAGCTGACATGACCGAGCAGTGGTGGAGTGGCGGGTTCCGGGGGGCCGCGAGATGACCGGTCGCCAGGCGGTCTTGGTCCTCGAGGACGGGTGGGTGCTGCGCGGTGGCGCGTTCGGCGCGGCGAATCCCGCTGCCGCTTCATTCGGCGAGATGGTCTTCAACACCGGCATGACCGGCTACCAGGAGACTCTCACCGACCCGTCGTACCACCGCCAGATCGTGGCGATGACGGCGCCGCACGTCGGCAATACGGGGATCAATGACCAGGATCACGAGTCGCGGCGGATCTGGGTGGCAGGTTACGTGGTGCGCGAGCCCGCGCGGGTGGCGTCGAACTGGCGTTCGCTGCGTAGCCTGGACGACGAGCTGCGAGCGCAGCAGGTCACCGGCATCGCCATCGCCGGAACCCGCGCCCTGACCAGGCACCTGCGTGCCAAGGGTGCGATGCGGGCCGGCCTATCCGCCGCGCCCGCGGACCTCGCCCGGCCGGACGGCCTGCTCGAAAGGGTGCGGGCCAGCCCGACCATGGCGGGGGCCGACCTGGCGCGCGAGGTGTCCACACCCGAGCGCTACGTCGTGCGGCCGCCGGGCGGCGCGCCGGCCAGGTTCCGCGTCGCCGCTGTCGACCTTGGCATCAAGGCCACGACGCCGCGCAAGATGGCCGAGCGCGGCTGCGAAGTGCATGTGCTGCCTGCCACCTCCACTGTGGCGCAGATCATGGCCGTCCGGCCGGACGGGGTCTTCTTCAGCAACGGGCCCGGTGACCCCGCCGCGGCCGGGTATGCCGTCGAGGCGATGCGCGGCGTGCTTGAGCGCCGGGTCCCGCTGTTCGGGATCTGCCTTGGCAGCCAGATCCTCGGCCGCGCCCTCGGTTTGCGCACCTACAAGCTGCGTTTTGGCCATCGTGGGGTAAACCAGCCAGTCATGGACCTTGCCACCGGCCGTGTGCAGATCACCAGCCACAACCACGGGTTCGCTGTCGCGCCGCCAGAATCCGGCGGTGACAGGCCGGATGGCGGCGCGCCCGATGCCGCGAACGGTGCCGCAGACACGAGCCTGACGCGGCGAGCGCAGCCGTTCGGTACCGCCTATGGTCCCGCCGCGGTGAGCCACGTGTGCCTGAACGACGGCGTGGTGGAAGGGCTGCGGCTGCTCGAACGCCCAGCGTTCAGCGTGCAGTACCACCCCGAAGCGGCGCCAGGCACGCACGACGCTGCCGGGCTCTTCCGCCACTTCGCCGAGCTGATGGAGGGGTGCCGCTGATGCCGCGCCGCGCGGACCTGCGGTCGGTTCTGGTCATCGGATCCGGTCCCATCGTGATCGGCCAAGCCTGCGAGTTCGATTACTCGGGCACCCAGGCCTGCCGGGTGCTCAAGCAGGAGGGGATCAGGGTCAGCCTGGTCAACTCGAACCCCGCGACGATCATGACGGACCCGGAATTCGCGGACGCGACCTACGTGGAGCCGGTTACGGCCGAGGTGATCGCCAAAGTGATCGAGCGGGAACGGCCGGACGCGGTGCTGCCCACACTCGGCGGTCAAACCGCGCTCAACGCCGCGGTCGCGCTGCACGACTCCGGCGCGCTGCGCGAGTACGGCGTGGAGCTGATCGGTGCCAGCATCGACGCGATCAGGGCTGGCGAGGACCGCGACCGGTTCAAGCAAATCGTCATAGGCCTACGCGGCGAAGTGCCGCGCAGCCGCATCTGCCACGCCATGGACGAGTGCCTGCGCGCGGCCGGCGAGCTCGGCTACCCCCTGGTGGTGCGGCCGTCGTTCACCCTCGGCGGGTCTGGTTCGGGGATCGCGGCCAGCGAGCGGGACCTGCGGCTGATCGCGGGGGCCGGGCTGGACGCGAGTCCAGCGGGACAGGTGCTGCTCGAAGAGTCGGTCCTTGGCTGGAAGGAGTTCGAGCTCGAGTTGATGCGTGACCGCCACGACAACGCGGTGGTGGTCTGCTCGATAGAAAACATCGACCCGATGGGCGTACACACCGGCGACTCGGTCACCGTGGCGCCCGCCATGACGCTCACCGACCGCGAGTACCAGCACATGCGCGATGTCGCGATCGCGGTGATCCGCGCGGCTGGGGTGGACACCGGCGGCTGCAACATCCAGTTCGCGGTCAACCCGGGCACCGGCCGGATGGTGGTGATCGAGATGAACCCTCGGGTGTCTCGGTCCTCGGCGCTCGCGTCGAAGGCCACCGGTTTTCCCATCGCCAAGATCGCGGCGAAGCTCGCGATCGGCTACACGCTTGACGAGATCCGCAACGACATCACCGGCGTCACGCCTGCCAGCTTCGAGCCGAGCCTTGACTACGTGGTTGTGAAGGTTCCGCGATTCGCTTTCGAGAAGTTCCCCGCCGCCGACGATGCGCTCACCACGCACATGAAGTCGGTGGGGGAGGCGATGGCGATCGGCCGGTCGTTCCCCGAAGCGCTGCAAAAGGCCCTCAGATCGCTGGAGCGGCCCGGCGCCTCCCTGTCCTGGGGACACCCCCCAGGGGATGGCGCTCGCCTGCTAGAGCGCTGCAGGACCCCGCACGACGGCCGGCTGGTGACCTTGCACCAGGCGATGCGGGCCGGGGTGGGCGCGGCCGAGCTTGCGGAGGCGACCGGAATCGACCCGTGGTTTGTTGATCAGATCGCCGCGATCGAAGAGGCGGCGCAACGGCTCGCGCGGGCTGACGCGCTCAGCGCAAACGCGCTGCTCGAGGCCAAGCGGTTCGGCTTCGCCGACGCGCAAATCGGTGAGCTGCGCAACCTGCCGGAGGCGGTCGTTCGCGAGCTGCGCCACGCATTGGCGATCCGGCCCGTCTACCACGCAGTGGACACCTGCGCGGCCGAGTTCGCCGCCCGCACGCCGTACCTGTACTCCACCTACGACGAGCAGACCGAGGTTCCGTCTGGCGGGCGGGCCAAGGTGATCATCCTCGGCAGCGGTCCGAACCGCATCGGGCAGGGCATCGAGTTCGACTACGCCTGCGTGCATGCCTCGTTCGCGCTTGCCGCGGCCGGCTACGAGACCGTGATGGTCAACTGCAACCCGGAAACGGTGTCCACCGACTACGACACCTCGCACCGGTTGTACTTCGAGCCGCTGACCCTCGAGGATGTGCTCGAGGTCGTCCACGCCGAGCGGGCGACGGGACCGGTCGCCGGGGTCATCGTGCAGCTCGGCGGGCAGACGCCGCTCGGCCTGGCCCGCGCGCTCGCGAAGGCCGGCGTGACGGTGGCGGGCACCAGCCCGGAGGCGATCCACCTGGCCGAAGACCGCGGCGCGTTTGGCCGCCTGCTCGCCGCCGTCGGCCTGCCCGCGCCGCGTCACGGCACGGCCTTTTCCTACGCGGAGGCGAAGGCGATTGCCGATGAGATCGGTTACCCCGTGCTTGTCAGGCCCTCGTACGTGCTCGGCGGGCGTGGCATGGAGATCGTCTACGACGACGCGACGCTGGAAAGCTACATAGGCCGCGCGACCCAGGTCAGCCCCGAGCACCCGGTGCTCGTGGACAAGTTCCTCGACGACGCCATCGAGCTTGATGTGGACGCGCTGTTCGACGGGGCGGAACTGTTCCTCGGCGGGGTTATGGAGCACATCGAGGAGGCCGGTATCCACTCCGGTGACTCGGCGTGCGCGCTGCCGCCGATCACGCTGGGCCGCGCGGACATCGCCAGGGTCCGCGCGGCAACCGAGGCCATCGCCCGCGGCGTGGGCGTGCGCGGCCTGCTGAACGTGCAGTACGCGCTCGCCGCTGGGGTGATGTACGTGCTGGAGGCGAACCCGCGCGCCTCGCGCACCGTGCCGTTCGTATCCAAGGCCACCGCTGTGCCGCTGGCCAAGGCGGCGGCGCGGATAATGCTCGGCGCGACGATCGGCCAGTTGCGCGCCGAAGGGCTGCTGCCCGCCTCAGGCGATGGCGCCGCGCCGCCGCTTGACGCGCCGATCGCGGTCAAGGAGGCGGTGCTGCCTTTCAACCGGTTCCGCGACGCCGCGGGCGCCGGCGTGGACACCGTGCTCGGCCCTGAGATGCGCTCCACCGGCGAGGTGATGGGCATCGACGAGATCTTCGGCACCGCCTATGCCAAGTCGCAGGCGGCGGCCTACGGGTCGTTGCCCGTCAAGGGCCGGGCCTTCGTATCGGTCGCCAACACCGACAAGCGGTCCATGGTGTTCCCGGTGAAGCGGCTCGCGGATCTGGGGTTTGAAATCCTCGCCACCGAAGGAACCGGGGAGGTCCTGCGCCGCAACGGCGTGCGTGCCAGGATCGTGCGCAAGCACAGTGACGGCCAGGGACCGGACGGCGAACCGACTATCGTGGCTCGCATCCTGGCGGGCGAGGTTGACCTGATCGTGAACACGCCGTTCGGCAGCCCGGGTCATTCCGGTCCCCGCGTGGACGGCTATGAGATCAGGACCGCCGCGGTGCGCAGGGAAATACCGTGCGTGACGACCGTGGCGGGCCTCGCGGCGGCGGTGCAGGGGATCGAGGCGATCGCCAGTGGCGAGGTGGGCGTCCGGTCCTTGCAAGAGCACGCAAGCCGGATTCGTGGCCCGGGCGGAGTTAAGGGCGCCGACCGGGCCGAGGGGTCTGGCCGGGCCGGGGCCGAGAGGTCTGGCCGGGCGGAGGCCGAGGGGTCTGGCCGGGCCGAGGGGTCTGGCCGGGCCGAGGCCGAGGGGTCTGCCCGGGCCGAGGGCGCCACGTGCACCAAGATTTCCCCGGGCATCCCTGGCCCGGACAGCCGAGGGCGGTGAGGTAAGGCGTGGCACCCGTCCAGGTGCGCGGGACCGTTCTAACGGTTCGGCGCGTCGACGCCTACCACGCGATCACGGTCGTCGCGCCCGCGGTGGCTGAGCGCTTCCGGCCCGGCCAGTTCCTCACCGTGGCGGTGGGCGGGCCGCATGCCGCCACGCTGCTGCGCCGGGCATTCTCCATCTACGGTGTGCGGCCGGACCACGGCGGGACCGTGGAGTTCGTGTTCGCGGCGCTCGGCGCAGGCACCCAGTGGCTCGCACGACGACGCGCCAGAGACACTCTCGACATCACCGGCCCGCTCGGCCGGCCGTTCCCCATTCCGCGTGAGCCCGCGAATTGCCTGCTCATCGGTGGCGGCTACGGGAGCGCGCCACTTTTCGCCCTAGCTGATCGGCTGGGCGCACGAGGCTGCCGTGTCGACTTCCTGCTCGGCGCGGCGAGCGTGGACCGCGTGTTCGGCGCGCTCACCGCACGGCGCACTGGCCGCACCGCCGTGATCACCACCGACGACGGGTCGCTCGGCACCCGTGGCATGGTCACCGACGTGCTCAGTCAGGTCATCCACGAGGCGCGGACGGACGTCATCTATGCATGCGGGCCGATGCCAATGTTGCGGGAGGTCACGGCCACGGCGGCTAAGTACGACATCCCGGTGTTTGCCTCGGTAGAAGAGGCCATGGCGTGCGGCATCGGGGTATGCATGACCTGCGTGCTGCCTGCCCGGGGCAGTGACGGCGTCACCCGCATGGTGCGCTCCTGTGTCGATGGCCCGGTATTCCGCGGCGACGCGGTCCGGTGGGACGACATCGGCACCATCCCCTTCGACGCTTTGGGTGCGCCGGGCTGGCGACCCAAGACCGGCGGTGCCGGGTTTGGCAGTGGGTCGGCTGGGTCCGATGGGTCGGCTGGGTCAGCCGAGCCGCACAACGCGATGGGACACGAGCCGCTGGAGGCAGGCAGTGCTGGTTGACAAGCGGCCGGTTGACCTGCGCGCCAGGCTCGGTCATGTCGAGCTGCCTAACCCGATACTTACGGCATCGGGCTGCGCGGCGTCTGGCCGCGAGATCGCGCAGTTCTTCGATGTGTCGAAGATCGGTGCAGTGGTGACCAAGTCCGTGATGCTGGCGCCGCGCGCGGGCCGCCCTACGCCGCGGATGGTGGAGACCGACAGCGGCATGCTCAATTCGATCGGCTTGCAGGGCCCGGGCATCGACGCGTTCCTGCAGCGTGACCTGCCCTGGCTGCTGTCACGGGGCGCACGGGCGATGGTGTCCATCGCGGGTGGGAGCGTGGGCGAGTACGCCGAACTCGCGAAGCGGCTTTCTGAGGCGCCCGGTGTCACCGCCATCGAGGTGAACATCTCATGCCCGAACGTCGAAGACCGCGGGAAGGTGTTCGCGTGCGACCCGGAGGCCGCGGCCGCCGTCATAGCGGGCGTTCGCGCCAACGCCAGATACGACATCCCGGTGTTCGCCAAGCTCTCCCCCGATGTCACCGACATCGTGGCCGTGGCCCGCTCATGCGTCGCCGCGGGCGCCGATGGCCTGGCGATGATCAATACCTTGCTCGGCATGGCGATCGACCCCGACACCATGCGGCCGGTTCTCGCCGGAATCACCGGCGGCCTGTCAGGCCCAGCCATCCGGCCGGTGGCGGTCAGATGCATCTGGCAGGTCCGCGCTGCACTGCCGGACATCCCGATCATCGGGATGGGCGGAGTGCGCGCAGGCAGGGACGCGTTCGAGCTCATCCTCGCCGGCGCTGACCTGGTGGGCATTGGAACGATGATCTTCAACGATCCGTCAGCCTGCGTCCGCGTTCTGCGCGAACTCGAGGAGGAACTGGCCGGGCGCGGCGTCGGACGGCTGGCCGACGTCGTGGGGCTCGCGCATGAACCCGCACGCGCCGCGTCGTTGCGCGGCGACAGAGTTGTCAGGAAGTGACGGAGGCCTGTCCAATGAGCATCCCGCCCCGCCCTGCGCCCATCGCCGTGGCTCTGGACGCGCCGGACCTGGAAACCGCGGCGCGGTGGGCGAGCCTTGTCACGCCGCACGTGAGCACCGTCAAGATCGGGCTTGAGCTGTACCTGCGCTATGGGCCAGGCGTGGTGGCATCGGTGCGGGGAGCCAGCCGGGTCCAGGTCTTTCTGGACCTGAAGCTGCACGACATCCCCGCCACGGTGGCCGGCGCCGCGCGTGCGGTTGCGCGCCTTCGGCCCGCGCTGCTTACCGTGCACGCGGCCGGAGGCCACGCCATGATCCGGGCGGCGGTGGAAGCCGCGCAGGAGACGCAGGTCGCCGCAGTCACCGTGCTGACCTCGCTGCATGAGTCCGACTTGGCCGCGATAGGCGTGCCTGGCGCGCCGGGAGACGTGGCTCGGCGGCTTTCCGTGCTCGCCGTGGACGCCGGCGCCAGGGCGCTGGTGTGCTCGCCGCGCGAGGTAGCCGCGGTACGCGCCGAGGTAGGGCCGGACGTCATGCTGATCACGCCGGGCGTGCGGCCGGCCGGGTCGGACAGCCAGGATCAGGCCCGGGTCGCCACGCCAGCGGAAGCGCTGAGCGCCGGAGCAGATCTGCTCGTGATCGGACGGCCCATCACGCGGGCGCCCGATCCAGGTGCCGCGGCGGCCGCGCTCGCCGCGTCGCTGCGCCGGCGCGCGACAAGCGTTTCCTAGTGGCCTGTGGTGGTCTGGACCGTGTTTGTACTCCGGAATGTCGTCGCGCGCCGGTCGTTCGGGTGCCGGCGCGACATTGTGGCCTACAAAGACGGTGTGGCGGGCACGGTGCCGTGTCCCACGCCAGCCGCTTCGCCCTCCGTCCTGCGCAGTCGTCCCTGCGCGCGGCCTAGATGATCTACATATTGATCACCGTTAGTATTCGGTCATGTCTATATTGTAATATGAGCCAATTTGTGACGTGACGAACACGGGTTTGCGTTGCCTGAAGGGGTATGGAGTCGCTAGGTTCCCCTCCCGACCACAGTTTTTCTATCGAAACCCGAGGTGAACCGGCGTGGCTCTTCCTCCCCTCACAGCAGAGCAGCGCGCGGCGGCCCTGGAAAAGGCCGCCCAAGCCCGCAAGGAACGTGCCGAGGTCAAGAACAGGCTCAAGCACGGCGGCACGACGCTGGCCCAGATCCTCAAGGAGGGCCAGACCGACGACATCATCGGAAAGATGAAAGTCTCATCCTTGCTTGAGTCGCTTCCCGGCGTCGGTAAGGTACGCGCCAGGCAGATCATGGAACGGCTCAACATCGCCGACTCACGGCGCGTGCGCGGTCTCGGCACAAACCAGCGAGCGGCGCTTGAGCGTGAGTTCGGCGGGGAGGATATCTGACCGAGGCTGAATTTCCCATAGCCGGGCGAGCGGGTACGGCCGCCTCGCCGGGTGGTCGCGCCTGCGGTCAGCCAGGGATTGGCCAGGTTGGCCCCCAGGCGCGGCTGACCGTCTTGTCTGGACCTTCAGGCGTCGGCAAGAGCACGGTCGTCGCGAGGCTGAGAGATGCCTACCCGGAGATCTGGGTGTCGGTATCCGTAACGACACGCCGCCCACGGTTCGGCGAGAAGGACGGCCGTGAGTATCACTTTGTCACCGACGCCGAATTCGACCGGCTTGTCGCCGACAGAAAGCTGCTCGAATGGGCCTGGTACTCGGGACACCGCTACGGCACCCCGCGCGCACCGGTCGAGGAGAAGCTCGCCACGGGCATACCGCCGCTGCTGGAGATCGATGTACAGGGCGCCAGGCAGGTGCGCCGCGCGATGCCGGACGCTCTGCTTGTCTTTCTCGCGCCGCCGTCCTTTGCGGAGCTTGCTCGTCGGCTGGAGGAGCGCGGGACAGAGCCACCCGATGCCGTCGCGAGGCGGCTTGAAACCGCCCGCGCCGAGCTTGTCGCGGAGCATGAATTCGATGTGACGCTGGTCAACACGTCGGTCGATGAGGTCTGCGAGCGGCTGGTAGCCTTGATGTTCGCTCCAGTCATGTAGCGACCGTGCTGGTCCACGGGCCAACCCCGGGCCTGGCGAATTTCACGGAAAGGCAGAATGTGGCAGGGACTCCCGCCGCGGAAGGCATTACGAACCCGCCGATCGACGAGCTGCTGTCGGTCGTGGACAGCAAGTACAAGCTGGTCATCATGGCCGCGAAGCGGGCGCGGCAGATCAACGCTTACTACGCGCAACTCGGTGAGGGCTTGCTTGAGTACGTGGGGCCACTGGTCGAGACCCACGTGCAGGAGAAGCCGCTGTCTGTGGCGCTCCGGGAGATTCGTGAGCAGTTGCTCACCGCAGAGACCGTCGAGTCCTGAGAAAAGAGCTTCCCGCGCACATCATCCTTGGCGTCGGGGCGGGCATCGCCGCATACAAGGTCTGTGACCTGCTCCGACGTCTGACCGAGTCCGGCCATCAGGTGCGGGTCATCCCAACGCCTGACTCACTTAACTTTGTCGGGGCCGCGACCTGGGCGGCGCTTTCCGGCCGACCCGCGAACACCGACGTCTGGGCGGATGCGCACGATGTGCCGCACGTTGGGGTCGGACGGCAGGCCGATCTTGTCGTGGTCGCGCCGGCCACGGCCGATCTCATGGCCAAGGCGGCGCACGGGCTCGCCGGTGATCTGCTCACGACGACGCTGCTGACAGCGCGCTGCCCGGTCATGTTCGCGCCCGCCATGCACACAGAGATGTGGGAGCACGAAGCGACCCAGGCCAATGTCACGGTGCTGCGGGAACGCGGGGCGGTCGTCCTTGAGCCCGCCACCGGACGGCTCACCGGACCTGACAGCGGGCCGGGTCGGCTGCCGGAGCCGGCGGAGCTATTCGAGACGGCCATCCTGCTTCTTGGCCGCGGCGGCGGATTGCGCCCGGATCTCACTGGCCGCCGCGTTGTGGTGTCGGCCGGCGGGACTCGCGAGGAGCTAGACCCGGTGCGGTTCATCGGCAATTGGTCATCGGGTAGACAGGGCTACGCCCTGGCCCGTACCGCTGGCGTGCGGGGCGCCGACGTCACCGTGGTGGCGGCCAACGTGGCACTGGCGGATCCGGCCGGTGCCCGAGTGGTCCGTGTGACCTCAGCGTGCCAACTGCGCGAGGCAGTGCTCTCCGCTGCGCAAACCGCGGATGTGGTCGTGATGGCCGCCGCCGTCGCCGACTTCCGCCCGCTCACGCGCAGCGAAATCAAGATCAAGAAAACGGATGGGCGCCCTGAGCCGATAACGCTCACCGAGAATCCGGACATTCTGCGGGAACTGGCCAGGCAACGCGCGCGTCCCGGCCAGGTGATCGTGGGCTTTGCAGCGGAAACCCATGACCCGCTCACCTCGGGCCGGGAGAAGCTCGCGCGAAAGGGCTGCGACCTGCTTGTGGTCAACCAAGTGGGTGGGGGTCTGGCGTTCGGCACCGGTGACAACGCGGCAACGGTGCTTGCGGCAAGCGGCGAGGTCACCGAGATCCCCCGGGCGCCCAAGGAGGTTCTGGCCGACCGGATCTGGGACCTGGTCGCGCGGCGGCTCCAGTGAGACGCGACGGTGCCGCTGAGAGCCGCCGCAAAACGGACGTAGCGGATCATTCGGCGCTCGGCTGGATATGCTTCCCGCCGGACCGGCACCGCGATCGCGCCTCGGCTAGACTTCGGCCAAAATCCCCCTAGGCTGGGCTGGATTCCGCCTTCTGCGCGCTGAGCGCGGCGCGGGGGTGGACGCACGCAGAAGAGGAAACTACGTGTCCCGTCGACTTTTCACTTCCGAGTCGGTCACCGAAGGCCACCCGGACAAGATGGCCGACCAGATCAGCGACGCCGTTCTCGATGCAATGATCAAGGACGATCCGTGCAGCCGCGTCGCCGTCGAGACCATGATCACAACGGGCCAGGTCCATGTCGCAGGCGAGGTTACGACCAAGACCTACGTCGACATCCCTGGCATCATCCGTGACAAGATCCTGGAGATTGGATACGACTCGTCGGCGAAGGGCTACGACGGCGCGTCCTGCGGCGTCTCGGTGTCGATCGGCGGGCAATCCCCAGACATCGCACAGGGCGTGGACGACGCTTACGAGCGGCGGGAGGGGGAGGGCACCGACGAGTTCGATCGTCAGGGCGCGGGTGACCAGGGCCTGATGTTCGGCTATGCCTGCCGTGAGACGCCCGAGTTGATGCCGCTGCCCATCATGCTCGCGCACCGGCTGGCCCGTCGGCTGACCGACGTTCGCCGCAGCGGGCTCGTTCCGTACCTCCGCCCGGACGGCAAGACGCAGGTCACCATCGAGTATGACGGGCAGGTGCCTGTCCGCCTCGACACCGTGGTGGTTTCTTCGCAGCACGCGCCCGATATCGATCTGCGGGAGCTGCTCACACCCGACATACGTGAACACGTGGTCGGGCCCGTGCTCGAACCGATCGAACTTGACACGCAGAACTACCGGCTGCTGGTCAACCCGACCGGGCGCTTTGAGATCGGCGGGCCGATGGGCGACGCCGGACTTACCGGCCGCAAGATCATCATTGACACCTACGGCGGGATGGCGAGGCACGGTGGCGGTGCCTTCTCTGGAAAGGACCCGTCCAAGGTCGACCGCAGCGCCTCGTACGCGATGCGCTGGGTCGCCAAGAACGTCGTCGCAGCGGGGCTCGCCGACCGGTGCGAAACGCAGGTGGCGTACGCGATCGGCAAGGCGAAGCCAGTCGGCATGTTCGTCGAGTGCTTCGGCACAGAGCACGTCGGTGTTGACGACATACAGCGCTTCGTCCTTGAGGTTTTCGACCTGCGCCCTGCGGCCATCATTCGTGATCTCGATCTGCTGCGGCCGATCTACTCCCAGACTGCCGCATATGGTCATTTCGGCCGCGAGGAGCCCGACTTCTCCTGGGAGCGCACCGACCGGGTGGCGGCGCTGCGGGCCACGGCCGGCATCTGACGCTCAGGCTCTGACGCCCCACCAAGCCCGGCCCCAGCGGAATGAGCCGCACCAGCTGCTTCAGGCCGGGGATCGGGCGGCAAATGTCGTCGGCGCCATAGCTGGCGGACCGCAGATAGGGGATAAATGACTTGTGGATAGTGTGAGCGAGGCGGCGCAGCGAGCCCGCATCCGTTCGTCGCAGATCGGGGCGAGGATCCGCGAACTGCACGAGCGGCTCGACTGGCTGACCGAGGCCCGGCTGAGCAAGACCTCGACGCCGGATCAGGTCGCCCGCGCGGCACATTTCGCGCAACTCGCTCAGCTTCATGCAACCGAGGCGGCGAAGCATAGCGTGTCTGCTCACCTGAACGCGGCCTGCGCCCACGAACGCACGGCGGACATGCTCGAGACCTTGGCCGACGCTGGCCGCGACGATCGCGGCGCCCGGCGCGAGCAGGCACGCAAGCACCGCATTTGGGCTCAGGCCGACAGGGACGCCGCTCGCGCGTCTCCCTCGCACGTGGTGTGACCTGTGATGGTCGTCCCTGCCTATGCCAACGGTGATCAGATTCACCGCCAGGAGGCGCCGCGCGAACGACGCCGACCGGCCACGATTGCGCGCAGGATAGTCGTGGTCGCCGCCTCGGCAGGCGGCGTCGAGGCCCTTCAGGTGCTGCTCTCGCGGCTGCCCGCTGATTTCCCCGCGCCCATTCTCGTTGTTCTCCACATCCCCGCCACGGGTGGCCGTGCGCTTCCGAGGATCCTCGACCGGGCAGGCCCGCTGCTCGCCGCGGCTGCGGCCGACGGCGAGGACCTGCAGCCAGGCCGGGTCTACGTCGCGCCGCCCGATCGGCACGTGCTCGTGGTCGGCGATACTGTGCGCGTCTGCGCGGGCCCGCGGCAAAAAGGGCACCGCCCCGCCGCCGATCCCCTGTTCGGCAGCGTCGCACTGGCGGTCGCGCCGCGCGCCGTGGCCGTGGTGCTGAGCGGCGCCCTCGACGACGGCGCGGCGGGCTGCGCGGCGGTGGAGCGGCGAGGCGGCCTCGTCGTGGTCCAAGATCCACAAGAGAGCCACTACAACGGGATGCCCCGCGCGGCCATAGCCCTTACGCAGCGGGCGGTCGTCTTGACGGTGGCGCGGATCGCGGACTTCCTTGACGAGCGGACCCGCACGGAAGCGCCAGCGACGCCACCGACCTCCGACCGCGACCTCGAGCGCTATATCAGCCTGCTGCTCCGGCCCACCCGCGGCGGCGAACCGGAGGGCGGTCTCAGCTGTCCCGAGTGCGGCGGGCAGCTTGGCCGCGTGGCCATGCGGCACGCCTCGATTCGCTACGAGTGCGAGCTTGGGCATGTCTTTTCACCCGGGAACCTGGCGGTACGGCAATCCGCTGCCATCGAGCGCCTGCTGTGGGCCGCCACGTTCCGGTAGGAGAGCGACTTAGGCAGGCGGTGGGCCGACCGACGCCGAGCGGCCGGGGGCCGAGCCAGCGGGGGCCGAGCGGCGGGGCGCCGGCGGCGGGGCGCCAGCGGTGACATTTCGCGAGCTGGCCGCCGGGGCAGAAACGGCGGCTGATGCGGGAATGTCCGTGCGCGCTCGCCCATGCTCGGCTGGTTAACCTGAGGTCGAACGGCGTACGCTTACCGATTGTGCAAGGTGAGGCTGATCGGGAATTTGACGAGCTCCTGCTCATGCTCAAGGAGACTCGCGGATTCGACTTCATGGGGTACAAGCGAACCACGTTGATGCGGCGGGTGAACCGCCGCATGGACGCGTGCCGGGTTAAATCGCTCGCCGAATACCGCGATTACCTCGAACTCGAGCAAGATGAATTCTCCAAGCTATTCGACAGCCTGCTAATAAACGTGACCGGTTTCTTCCGCGACCCGCCGGCCTGGGAGGCGCTTCGCACCGCGGTGTTGCCTGAGCTGCTCACGGCCAAGGGACGAGAGCGGCCCATCCGGGTATGGAGCGCGGGCTGCGCCACCGGTGAGGAGGCGTATACGCTCGCCATCCTGTTCACCGAGGCTATGGGACCGGAGGACTTCACCAACCGGGTCAAAATCTACGCCACCGACGTCGATGAGGACGCCCTGCAGCAGGCCCGCAGCGGCACCTACACCGAACGGCAGGTCGCGGATGTCCCAGAACCGCTGCGGAGCAAATACTTTGAATACACTGGGATGCGGCATTCCTTCCGCCGCGACCTGCGCAGGCAGGTGATATTCGGCGGCAATGACCTGACCAGGGACGCGCCGATTTCCCGGGTGGACTTGCTCGCCGCGCGCAACACGCTCATCTATTTCACCGCAGAGACTCAATCGAACATCGCCCGCAAGTTCCATTTCGCTCTGTCGAGTCCAGGTTATCTGTTCCTCGGCAAAGCCGAGGTGCTGCTCAACCATGGCGACAGATTCGAGCCTGTCGATCTGCGCAAGCGCTTGTTCCGTAAGGTTCCGAGGCCAGGTATGCGCGACTTGCCGCGGACCCACCACGGTGCGGCACAGGCTGGCACGCCGAACGGGCTCGCGGCCGACGTCAAGCTTGAGACGGCGGCCCTTGCCGCGGGGCCGGTGGCGCAGCTGGTGCTTGACCGGGCCGGCCGGATCGCGGTGGCCAACATCCGCGCCGAGAGGATGTTCAATGTGCAAGCGCGAGATATGGGCAGGCCGTTTCAGGATCTCGAGATCTCTTACCGCCCCATCGAGTTGCGCTCCACCGTCGAGCAGGTACGAAATGACCAACGGCCGGTCGAGCTAACCAACATTACCTGGTACCGCGGCGCGGGAACCGAGCCAACCGTACTCGACGTCACAGTCGTCCCATTGTTCGGGGACGCCGATGACCTGGTCGGAGTGGGCGTCAACTTCTTTGACGTCACACGGTACCGGCGGCTGCGCGACGAGCTTGAGCATTCCAACAAGGATCTCGAGCGAGCCTATGAGGAACTGCAGTCGCTGAACGAGGAGCTTGAAACCACCAACGAGGAACTGCAGTCGCTCAACGAAGAGCTTGAAACCACCAACGAGGAGCTCCAGTCCACCAATGAGGAGCTCGAGACGATGAACGAAGAGTTGCAGTCCACCAACGACGAACTCCAGGCGATGAACGACGTGCTGCGCGTGCGAACAGAGGAACTCGACTCGACCAACGGCTTTCTCGCCTCGGTCCTGTGCAGCCTCGGCAATGCCGTGATCGTGGTGAACGAGGACATGCGGGTGCGGGTGTGGAGCCCGGGCGCGGAGGATCTGTGGGGCCTGCGCACCGATGAGGCCGAGGGCAGGCACCTGCTCGCCCTCGACATCGGCCTGCCTGTGCAGCAGATCGTGCCGGTGCTGCAGCGGATGCTGAGCGACAAGGTGGCGATCAGCGAGACGACCGTCGACGCCGTGAACCGCCGCGGACGCGCGGTGCGCCTGCAGGTCGCGTGCAGGCTGTTGCGCGGTGAGGACGGCATGGCACACGGTGTGATCATGGTCATGAACCAGGAGAGCCGCGGCGAAGACTCTTGATACCGTTCCCGGCGTGCCCGCTGGCCGGATGCCCGCCGCCGAGTTGCCCGTTGCCCGGGTCGCGGTCGACATCCCGCTTGCGCACCTCGACCGGCCATTCGACTATCTGATCCCACAGCGGCTCGACACGGCCGCTGCGCGGGGCTGCCGCGTCCGGGTCCGGTTCGCCGGCCAGCTCATGAACGGTTTCCTGCTGGAACGCACAGCGCGCAGCGAGCATCCAGGGCAGCTAGCGTTCCTACAGCGGGTCGTCTCGGCGGAGCCGGTGCTCACACCGGAGATCGCCGCGCTCGCCCGGGCAGTCGCGGACCGCTACGCGGGCACGCTCGCCGATGTGCTGCGGCTCGCGATCCCGCCGCGCCACGCGGCGGCGGAGGCGCAGTCACCGGGCGCGCAAGCCCAGCCGCCGGGCGCGCAAGCCCAGCCGCCGGGCGAGCAAGCCCAGCCAGCGGTGACCTCGCTGGGGTTGATTGGCCCAGGCCCATGGGCGCAATACCCGGCCGGAGCCGCCTTCCTTGCCGCCATCGGGGATGGCCGCGCACCTCGCGCCGCGTGGTCGGCGTTGCCAGGCGCCGACTGGGCGCAAGCCGTCGCCGTCGCGGCCCGCGCCGCCGCAGTGGCCGGGCGCGGCGTGCTTGCGGTCGTCCCTGATGTGACCGACCTGGCCCGGCTGGACGCCGCGCTCGACGCGGTGCTTGGGGCTGGCCATCATGTCGCGCTCAGCGCGGGGCTCGGCCCGGCCGAGCGGTATCGCCGCTGGCTGGCCGCGCTGCGTGGGACGGTCCGCGTGGTCGCGGGCACCAGGGCGGCGATGTTCGCCCCGGTCCGCGATCTTGGTTTGGTCGTGCTATGGGACGATGGCGACGACCTGCTCGCAGAACCGCGCGCACCATACCCGCACGCGCGTGAGGTGCTCGCGCTGCGTGCCCACCGCTGCGGCGCGGCGGCGCTGATCGGCGGATTCTCCTGCACCGCGGAGATGGCCCAGCTTGTCGCCGCGGGCTGGGCACACCCGATCCGCGCGGAACGGGCGGCTGTGCGCAGGCGCGCCCCAGCCATCCGCCCGGCTGGTGAGGATAGCGAGCTGGCCAGGGACGCGGCGGCGCGGGCGGCGCGACTGCCCAGCGTGGCGCTGCGGACCGCCAGGGACGGGCTGGCGCGGGGCCCCGTGCTTGTGCAGGTGCCGCGGCGGGGTTACCTGGCGGCGTTCGGCTGCGCACACTGCCGCGAGCTGGCCCGGTGCGCTCGCTGCGGCGGCCCGCTGGCGCTTGACCGCACGGACGCTCCGCCGCGCTGCCGCTTGTGCGGCCGCCCCGCGGTGGGCTGGCAGTGCCCGCGCTGCCGGAACACCCGCATTCGTGCCTTCGTCACCGGCGCGCGCCGGACGGCGGAGGAGCTGGGCCGCGCGTTTCCCTCGACTGTTGTCCGCACCTCGGGCGGTGACGGCAGGCTCGGCACGGTACGAGCCGACGCAGCCCTGGTTGTGGCCACACCCGGGGCGGAGCCTGTCGCGGACGGCGGCTATGCCGCCGCGCTGCTGCTCGACGCCTGGGCGCTGCTCGGCCGCGCCGACCTGCGGGCTGGCGAGGAGGCGCTGCGCCGGTGGATGAACGCCGCGGCGCTGGTGCGCTCAGGCGAGGAGGGCGGCGTTGTTGTTGTGCTCGCTGACGCCGCGCTTTCTGCCGTGCAGGCGCTGATCCGCTGGGATCCCGTCACTTACGCTCGGCGCGAGCTTGCCGAGCGAGCCGAACTCGGTTTTCCTCCTGCGGTCCGGATGGCGTCGGTTACCGGGAGCGCCGCCGCGGTGCGGCAGTTTCTGCGTGACACCGAGCTGCCGGATGGCGCGGAGATCCTTGGGCCGGTTCCCGCCGGGCGCCGGCCCGAGCGTGACCAGCGGGAACGTGACCATCGGGGGCGTGACCAGGGAGAACCTGATCAGCGGGAACCTGACCAGACAAGGCATGGCCAGGGGGAACGTGAGCGGTGGGGTGGCGATGACAGCGGCGGCATCGGCAACGGCGCACCGGCCGTGCGCGCCCTTGTGCGGGTGCCTCGCCGTGCGGGCGGACGGCTTGCGCACGCGCTGCGGGACGCGCAGGCCATACGGTCCGCCCGTAAGGATCCCGAACGGCTGCGCATCCAGCTCGATCCAGGTGAGCTGATTTGAGAGCCTGCGGCGCCGCCTGAGCCGCGTGCCGCGTGCCGCGTGCCGCGTGCCGCGTGCCGCGCGGAGGCCATAGGCTGCTGGGGTGGGAAGGCCGCGACGAGCACCGCCCACGGGCGAACCGGCCAAGCATGGGTCGGCTGACCAGACCGGCGCCGCCCCGCTTGGGGCCGGTCTGGTGTTGTCGGCGGTGCGGATCGCGCCAGCGCGCGAGCTCGCCGCGGCGGTGGACGCTGCGCCGCTGCTGCGCCAGGCGCGGCGGCTCGCCCGCTGGGTCGGCGCGGACCGGCCGCTGGATGCACGTGGCCGCCTGCGGCCCGCTGACGCCGCACGTGCCTGCGCCGAGCTTGACATGGCTGCCCGCGTCGGCAGCATGGGTGAGCTCGATCTGTCCTGGCTCACGGCGATCGGCGCCGGGTTCGTCGTGGTGACCGGCGGACGGGCCCGCGGTTGCCGCGCCGCGCTGGACAGCACCGACGCAGAAACGGTTGTGACCGCGTGGCGGCGTGCGCTCGACGCGATGCTCGGCGCCGCTCCGCCCGAGGTGGGCGAGGAGCTCGAGGGCTTGGCGACGGCGCTCTACGTGGCCGGCCAGCCGGTGCGGATGGATGCGCTCGCGGACGGGTTCGCCGCCGGCGCTCGGGCGCGCCGTGGGGGCCTTCCCGACGGCGAGCCCGACCCCGCCACGCGGATGTCACATGCCCTGGAGGTGCTTGCCGACCTCGGCGTCGCGGAGGTTGGCGTCGATGACACCGATGATCACCTCACTGTGGGGCTCACCGCGCTTGGCCGCGCCGGAATGCGCGAGCGGCTGGTCGCGGCGGGTTTCTGCGCGCCGGTGGCCGGATGCGGCGAGACGTCGGGCGCCGCGGGGCTGCTCACCGGATTGTCGGGCTACGATGCGGAGGACGGCGAACGCGAGGTGGCTTCATGGCTCGCGCAGCGCACTCCGCAGCGGGCCGCATCGGAGCTTCTCCGTGCCGCGAGCACGTCAGGTCCCGGAGCGCGTGGCGCAGCGTTCGCGATCATCGACCGGCTCGGCGAGCAGGTGATTCCGCTGGTGCGGTCGGCCATGGCCAACCCGGTGCTGCGCCCGCACGCGGCAATCTGGCTGCGCGAGCAGGGCATGCAGGCCGAGCTGAGCCCGGCAGAGAAGGCGTGGCTGCTCGTCGACCTCGGCGCCGGCCTGCTCGAGGAGGCCGACCCCCGTGCGGTCGCGGGCGAGCTGCTGCCAGAGCTGCCCGCGGCCGGGCAGGCCGAGCTGGTGAGAGACCTGTGGCAGGTATCTCACCCCAGCCTCATCGGCCTGCTCACCACGTTGACCGAGCATCACCCGGACCGTGGCGTGGCAAGGGCCGCCCGAAAGGCCGTGTTCAAGGCGCGATCGCGGTACCTCGGCGCTGGGTAGTGGCCGGGAAGCCGAACAGTATTCCCGCGGCCGGGCGGCACGTAAACTTGACGCGGCGCATTGGGTGAGCCGTTTGGAGGATGATTGTGGCCGTCAAGCCAATCCGTCTTTTCGGCGACCCGGTTTTGCGCACCCCAGCCGAGCCGGTCCGCGACTTTGACACCGAACTGCGCAAGCTGGTCAAAGACCTCACCGAGACGATGGTCGACGCGCCAGGGACAGGCCTTGCCGCTCCGCAAATCGGCGTCGGCCTGCGGGTTTTCACCTACCACGTCGAAGATGAGTTTGGCCATCTCATCAATCCGTCGCTGGATCTGTCGGACGAGACGGAGACCGGCGAGGAGGGCTGCCTGTCTATTCCGGGCCTTGCCTTCCCGACGGAGCGCGCGTTGCGCACGGTGGCCAAGGGCTACAACGTCTATGGCGAGCCGGTCACGGTGGAGGGGACGGCGCTGCTCGCTCGTTGTGTCCAGCACGAGACAGACCACCTTGATGGGGTGCTTTTCATCGACCGGCTCGACCCTGAGCAGCGCAAGCTTGCGATGAAGGCGATCAGGGAGGCCGAATGGTTCGGCGAGCCGGTCCCCGTGGTCAAGGCCTCGCCGCACCCCACCTTGGGTAAGGCACTGTAAATCATGCGCTTGGTGTTCGCGGGCACGCCGCAGACGGCGATGCCGGCGCTGGAGGCGTTGCTCGCCTCGCGGCACGAGGTTGCGGCCGTACTCACTCGCCCGGACGCCCCGGCGGGCCGTGGGCACCGCCGAACCGGCAGGCCGGCGCGGCAGGGACCGGTCGCGGCTCGCGCCCGCGAAGCGGGCCTGGAGGTGCTCGCTCCGGCCAGGGCAGGCGACCCTGCGTTCCTCGACAGGCTCCGCCGCATCAACCCAGACTGCTGCCCGGTCGCCGCGTACGGCGCGCTGCTGCCAAGGGCCGCACTCGACATCCCCCGGCACGGCTGGGTCAACCTGCATTTCTCCCTGCTGCCCGCGTGGCGTGGCGCGGCGCCGGTCCAGCACGCCATCCTGCACGGGGATGACATCACGGGCGCAAGCACCTTCCGTATCGTCGAGGAACTCGACGCCGGCCCCGTCTTCGGCGTGGTGACCGAGCCCATCCGGCCGACAGACACAGCGGGCGATCTGCTCGCTCGCCTCGCGGTCGCTGGCGCGAACCTGCTGGTGGCGACCCTGGATGGAATCGAGTCTTCGACGCTGCGGTGCAGGCCGCAGCCCACGTCGGGGGTCAGTTTCGCGCCGAAGATCACACCTGCGGACGCGCGCGTGGACTGGACGTCCCACGCTTACGCGGTGGACCGGCTGGTCCGCGCCTGCACACCGAACCCGGGGGCCTGGACAACGCTGCGTGGCGCCCGGGTCAAGCTCGGCCCGGTCACGCTGACGGACGCCCCCGGTGAACTGGGGCCCGGTGAGCTGGGGCCCGGTGAGCTGAAGCCCGGTGAGCTGACGGCTCGCCAGGGTCAGCTGCTTGCAGGCACCGGGTCGCACCCGGTGGTGCTCGGCACGGTGCAGCCGGAGGGCAAGCGCCCGATGCAAGCGACCGAATGGGCGCGCGGGCTGAGGCTTTCCAGCGGCGAACGGCTCGTGTGACGTGGCCGGATCGAAGACGGGACGCAGGCACGGCACCGCCCGTGGCGTCGATCCCGCCCGGCGCGCCGCCTACGACGTGCTCAGGGCTGTCGTGGAGCGCGACGCCTACGCCAATCTGCTCCTGCCCGCCACCCTTGCCGAGCGAGGCATCGCCGGGCGCGACGCGGCGCTGGCCACGGAGCTGACCTATGGAACGCTGCGCGGCCAGGGCAGCTACGACGCCGTGCTCGAGATGTGCTCGGACCGCCCGGTCGGGCGCATCGACGCCGTGCTGCGCCCGGTCTTGCGGCTCGGGGCGCATCAGCTGCTCGCCACCCGGATCCCGGCGCACGCGGCCGTGGCGGCGAGCGTGGACTTGGCCAAGCAGATATCAGGCGTGCGGCAGGCCGGCTTTGTCAACGCGGTCCTGCGCCGGGTCGCCACCCGCGACCTCAGCGCCTGGCTGGAGATCGTGGCACCACCCCGTGCCGACGATCCGATCGGCCATCTCGCCATCCGCCATAGCCACCCCCGGTGGGTTGTCGCCGCGATGGCCGCCTCGCTCGGCGACTCCGCTGACGGGCCGCTTGCCGAGACAGAAGCGCTGCTCAGGGCCGATAACGCCCGGCCGGGCGTCACGTTGGCGGCCACGCCGGGCCAGGTGGCGCCCGGCGAGCTCGCCGCGGCCGGCGCGGCGCCGGCTCGCTGGTCGGCGTATGGCGCGTACCTGCAGGAAGGCAACCCGGCCGACGTGCCCGCGGTCGCTGACGGCAGGGCCATGGTCCAGGACGAAGCCAGTCAGCTTGCCGCGATCGCGCTGATCGGCGTGCCGGTGACCGGGCTGGACCGGCGCTGGCTGGATTTGTGCGCGGGGCCCGGGGGCAAGGCGAGCCTGCTGGCCGGGCTTGCCGCGGCGCGGGGCGCGCGGCTGCTCGCAGCCGATGTCCAGCCGCACCGCGCCGCCCTGGCTCGCGCCGCGATCGCGGGCCGTGCCACGGGCCAGTTGCGGGCCCCGGCGCGGCAGGGCGCCGCCGGGCGGGTGATCGTGGCGGACGGAACGTCGCCTGCCTGGCGGCCCGGCAGCTTCGACCGGGTACTCGCCGACGTGCCCTGCTCCGGGCTCGGCGCGCTGCGCCGGCGTCCGGAGGCGCGCTGGCGGCGGGCGCCGAGAGACATCGCCGTGCTCGCTGGCTTGCAGCGGCGGCTGTTGCTCGCCGCGTTGACGTCGGTGCGCCCCGGCGGCGTCGTCGGGTATGTCACATGCTCGCCGCACCCGGACGAAACATCTCGCGTCGTGGAGCAGGTCGTGGCCGAGATCGGCGGGATCAGCGTGGTTGACGCGCCCGCGGCGCTTGCTGAGGTCCCCGCGCTGAGCGCCGCCTCGAGCACCCCCTCGAGCGCCGCCTCGGATGTCGCCGGGCCGGGCGCGGGGTCAGGCTGCCGCTACGCGCAGTTCTGGCCGCACAGGCACGGCACCGACGCCATCTTCCTCGCCCTCCTGCGCCGCGAGACCTAGCCTGCGTCAGACCACTAGACTCGGGTGCTGATGGGAGTTCAGATCTCGCCGAGCGTGCTGTCCGCGGACTTCGCCCGGCTCGCCGACGAGGCGCGGGCTGTCGCCGACGTGGCCGACTGGCTGCACGTGGACGTGATGGACAACCATTTCGTGCCCAACCTGACCATCGGCCTGCCCGTCGTGGAGTCGCTGCTCAAGCACACCAGCCTGCCGCTGGACTGCCATCTCATGATCGAGGACCCGGACCGCTGGGCGCCCGCCTACGCCGAGGCAGGCGCGCGCAACGTGACGATTCACGCCGAGGCGGCGCAGTCGCCGATCCGGACCTTGCGGGTCATTCGGGCAACCGGCGCCCGCGCGGGTCTGGCTGTCAACCCCACCACCGCGGTGGAGCCGTACGCGGAGTTGCTGCCGCTGATCGACTTGCTGCTTGTGATGACCGTCGAACCTGGATTCGGCGGCCAGCCTTTCCTCGACGTCGTGCTGCCCAAGGTGCGGCGTGCCCGAGAGCTCATCGCGGGCCGCGGCGCGTCGGTATGGCTGCAGGTCGACGGGGGGATCAGCGAGGAAACGATCGAACGTTGCGCCATGGCGGGCGCCGACGTCTTCGTGGCCGGCTCCGCGGTGTATGCGGCGGATGATCCGGCGAGCGTCGTTCGGGGGCTGCGTGGCCGGGCCGAGCGCGCGACCGCGCACGCGAGCTGGCGGGGCTGAGCATACGACGCGGCGGTGTCGGCCGGAATATCGCCGCGTGGCACACTAGTTATCCGAGCAAAGCGTGCTCCGGGGTCGGTGAAACTCCGAACCGGCGGTGACAGTCCGCGACCCGGCCGAATCCATCGGCTGGCTGATCCGGTGCAAATCCGGAACCGACGGTGAAAGTCCGGATGGGAGGTAGCACGCGCGCGGCGCGGCCGGGAGGGCTTGCGCCGCGCCACGCCGCATATGGCCCCGGAGCCGCACTGGCGAGAAGGCTCCGGAGGGTGGCGCGGATGTTCACCGGAATCGTGGCAGAGCTTGGTGCGGTCGTCGCCCTTGAGCGCGGCGACGGCGCGGCGCGGCTGACGGTCAGCGGCCCTTCGGTGGTGACGGGCGCCGCGCACGGCGACTCGATCTCCGTCAACGGGGTATGCCTCACCGTCACCGCCACCTCCGGCAGCGCGTTCACAGCCGACGTCATGGGTGAGACCCTGCGCAGGTCGGGCATCGGCAGCCTGATGCCCGGCTCACCGGTCAACCTGGAGCGCCCGATACGGGCGGGTGACCCACTCGGCGGCCATCTCGTGCAAGGCCATGTGGACGGGATCGGCCGGATTGTCTCCCGCAGATCCGCGCAACATTCGCAGGTGCTACGGATAACGCTCCCTAACGGCTTGGCGCGGTATGTCGTGGAAAAGGGATCGGTCGCTGTCGACGGGGTGAGCCTCACCGTGTCGGCATGTGGCGACGCGGCAACGCCGCACGGCACGCAGGATGAGGCGGGCCCGCGGGAGGCTGAGCCGTGGTTCGAGGTGAGCTTGATTCCGGCCACGCTCGAACTGACCACACTCGGCGGCAAGCAGCCAGGCGAGGTGGTCAACCTGGAGGTCGACGTCGTCGCCAAGTACGTGGAACGGCTGCTGGACTGGAGGCAGCGATGACGATCACCGGTGGCACACAAGGCGCGGGCGGCGCCCGGCTCGATGACGTCGAGCGCGCCATCGCAGACGTCGCGGCGGGGCGGGCCGTCGTCGTCCTTGACGACGCGGACAGAGAGAACGAGGGCGACATCATCTTCGCCGCGAGCAAGGCCACGCCGGAACTTCTTGCCTTCATGATCAGGCACACCAGCGGGGTCATCTGCGTGCCGATGCCCGGCGCCGACCTGGACCGGCTGCAGCTCCCGCTGATGACCCCACAGAACAAGGAGCGGATGCGGACCGCGTTCACGGTCAGCGTCGACGCGCGGGACGGCATCACGACCGGGATCTCGGCCGCCGACCGCGCGCGGACGATCCGCACCCTTGCCGACTCCGCCACCGAGCCCTATGAGCTGGTCCGGCCAGGGCATATCTTCCCGCTGCGCTATGCGGAGGGCGGGGTGCTTCGCCGCCCCGGGCACACCGAGGCCGCCGTGGACCTGGCCAGGCTCGCCGGGCTCAACCCGGCGGGCGTGCTCGCCGAGGTGGTGAACGACGACGGAACAATGGCTCGGCTGCCGCGGCTGCGCGAGTTCTGCGATGCGAATGGTCTGGCGCTGATCTCGATCGCGCAGCTCATCGACCACCGGCGGCGCAGTGAGCTGATGGTACGCAGGGTGGTGGAGACCCGGCTGCCCAACACGCGCGGGATGTGGCGCGCCATCGGTTACCTCAGCTCCATGGATGGTTCCGAACAGGTCGCCCTCGTGCTCGGTGACATCGCAGACGGCGCGGACGTCCTGGTCCGCGCGCATTCTGAATGCCTGACCGGAGATGTTTTCGGCTCGCAGCGCTGCGATTGCGGCGCGCAGCTCGACGCCGCGATGGCGACGATCGCGGCGGAGGGCCGCGGCGTGGTGCTTTATCTGCGCGGCCACGAGGGCCGCGGCATCGGGCTGCTCAGCAAGCTGCGGGCCTACCACCTGCAGGACGGCGGCGCCGACACGGTGGAGGCCAATCTCGAACTCGGCCTGCCTGCCGACGCGCGCGAGTACAGCACCGGCGCGCAGATACTCGCCGACCTCGGCGTACACTCCATCCGGCTGCTCACCAACAACCCGGCGAAGCTGAGCGGCTTGTCCGGCTTTGGCATCGATGTCCTCGGCCGGGTGCCGCTTCCTGTCATCGCCACCGCGTACAACCTTCGCTACCTCGCCGCCAAACGCGACCGGCTTGGCCACCTCATCGATGGCCTGCCGTCGCCAAACGGCGCCGCGGCTGTGCCGACCAAATCGTGCGCAGACCCCCTCGTGGTGACACGCGGCGGCAGCCGTTCGGGCCGTGCTGGCCCCGGGGGGGCGACCCCCCGGGATCCCCCCGCAAGCTCCAATGTGGTGACACATAGCGGCAGCCGTTCGGCAAGAATCTCTTGAGCCGCGCTGGAAGGCCGCAGCAGCGGACCGTGCGGGCCGCCGGCCTCACGCTGGCCATCGCGGCCACCCGCTGGCACGACCAGATCACCGATGCGCTTGTGGCGCGCGCGGTGGCCGCCGCCGCGGCGTGCGGTGCGCCCGATCCGCTGGTCGTGCGGGTGCCTGGGGCGGTCGAGTTGCCGGTTGTCGCGGCTGAGCTCGCCAAAGGCCACGACGCCGTCGTGTGCCTGGGCGCGGTGATTCGCGGCGGCACCCCGCATTTCGGCTACGTCTGCGATGCGGTGACCGCCGGCCTCACCAGAGTGGCGCTCGATGCGGGGGTTCCGGTGGGTAACGGCGTGCTCACATGTGACACTATTGACCAAGCCCGTGACCGCTGCGGGCTGCCGGGCAGCAGCGAAGACAAGGGATGGGAGGCCGCGGTGGCGGCGCTGGACACCGCACTCCTGCTGCGTTCGCTGCGGGATGGCACCGTCTGCCGCGATGCCGGGGCCGTCGCTGAGGCCAGCCGGGCTGGCACTCGCCGACATCGGTGAAGCGACCGTCACCGACCCGTGTCGACTCGTGCTGAAAGGCTGCGTGCATGCTGTCCCTGGTCCTGCCCAAGGGCTCGCTTGAGCGAGCGACGCTCGACCTGTTCGACGCCGCTGACCTCGTCGTCCGGCGTGGCTCCGACCGCGACTACCACGCGGCGATCGATGATCCGCGCATCGACCGTGTCCGGTTCCTCCGCCCGCAGGAGATCCCGTCCTACCTGGAACAGGGCCTGTTCGACCTCGGCATCACCGGCCGCGACTGGATCGCCGAGACCGAGGCGGACGTGACGAGCCTGGGGGAGCTGCGCTATAGCAAGTCCACCGACCGGCCGGTGCGGATCGTGCTCGCGGTGCCGACAGACGCGTCCTTCGACAGCGCGGCCGACCTGCCCGAGGGGATTCGCATCTCGACCGAGTACCCGTCGCTCACCCGGCGGTTTCTCGGCTCGCGCGGCGTCAAGGCCACCGTGGTGCCCTCCTATGGCGCCACCGAGGCCAAGGTGCCCGACATAGTGGACGCGATCGTTGACGTGACGGAGACGGGGTCCTCGCTTCGCGCCGGAGGCCTGCGCATCCTGGAGACCCTTCTCACCAGCCACACCGAGCTTGTCGCCAACCCGGGCGCCTACGCGGATCCGGCCAAGCGCGCCGCGATGGAGGACATCGCTCTGCTGCTGTCGGGGGCGATCAGGGCGCGCGGCAACGTGCTGCTCAAGCTCAACGTGCCGGCGGTCAGGCTGAACGCGGTGGCCGGCATGCTGCCGGCCATGTCATCACCGACGATCACGGCGCTCGCGAGCGGCGAGATGAACGCCGTGGAGACCGTCGTGCCCAAGCGGGGGGTGAACACGCTCATTCCCGCGTTGAAGGCCGCCGGGGCGCGCGACATCCTGGAAATCCCGATCTCAAAGATCGTGGAGTGACCGGCGGCGCTTCACCCCGAGCGGCGTGCGGACGCTGGCGTCTGCGTGGACGTAACCTGAGGTCGTGCGCGACATTTTGACCGACATCTGCCGATGGTGGCAGGCGGGGGAGACATTTGGCCTCGCCACCGTCGTGCGGACGTTCCGCAGCGCGCCGCGCGACCCTGGGGCTGCGCTTGCCGTGTCGGCCGCGGGAGAGGTCGTGGGAAGCGTGTCGGGCGGCTGCGTCGAAGGAGCGGTGTACGAGGTGGCCCGCGAGGCGGCCGCCACCGGGCGGCCCTCGCTGCAGACCTATGGGGTCAGCGACGGCGATGCGCTGGCGGTCGGCCTCACCTGCGGCGGCACGATCGAGATCTTTGTCGAGCCGGTGAGCCAGGCCGCCTTCCCCGAGCTTGGTGACCTCGCGGCCGCGGTGCGCGGCGGTGACCCGGTGGCCGTCGCGTCGGTTGTGGCGGGCCCTGGACAGCTCGGCGCGCGCAGGGTGATCTGGCCGGGCGCCGCGTCAGGCAGCCTCGGGCCGGCCCGGCTCGATGACGCGGTGGACGACGATGCTCGCGGCATGCTCGCCCAGGGGCTCACCGAAGTGCGCCACTATGGCGCGCACGGCGAACGCCGGGCCGACGAGCTCAGCGTGTTCGTGAGCTCGTTCACGCCGCCGCCGCGGATGGTTGTGTTCGGCGCGATTGACTTCGCCGCCGCGGTGGCAGGAATCGGCAAGTACCTCGGGTATCACGTGACGGTGTGCGACGCCCGTCCGGTCTTCGCGACCCGCGGCCGGTTCCCTGACGCGGACGAGGTGGTGGTCGACTGGCCGCACCGCTATCTGCAGCGGATGCCCGCGGATTCGCGCGATGTCATCTGCGTGCTGACCCACGACCCGAAGTTCGACGTGCCGGTGCTCGAGGTGGCGCTGCGGCGGCCCGCCGCCTACATCGGCGCCATGGGCAGCCGCCGCACCCACGAGGATCGGCTGGCCAGGTTGCGTGAGGCGGGGCTTTCCGAGGCCGAGCTCGCCCGGCTGCGGTCGCCGATCGGGCTCGATCTCGGGGCACGGACGCCGCAGGAGACGGCGGTGTCGGTGGCCGCCGAGCTGATCCAGCTGCGGTGGGGAGGCTCCGGGCAACCGCTTACCTCGACGCAAGGCCGGATCCACCAGGAGCGGTCGGCTGACAGGCAACTGGTGCCGTGACCGCCGCGGCGCCGGTGGCCGGGGTCCTGCTGGCCGCGGGGGAAGGCGCCAGGTTCGGCATGCCCAAGGCGCTCGCGCAGTTGTGCGGACGGCGGCTGGCCGACTACGGCGTGGCGCTACTGCGCGACGGCGGCGCGGCGCCGGTGGTCGTCGTGACCGGCGCTGCCCCGCTGGACCTGACGGGGGTGGTCGTGGCACACAACCCGGCCTGGCGCACCGGCATGGGTTCCTCGCTGGCCACCGGCCTCGGTGCCGTGCCCCGCGCCGCGGCCGCCGCGGTGATCGCGCTTGTCGACCAGCCGCTGGTGGGACCGCGGGCGGTCGGCCGGCTGATCGCGGCGTACCAGGGCGGAGCTGATGTCGCCGTGGCGGCCTACGGCGGCGCGCCGCGCAACCCGGTCCTGCTCGCGCGAAAGCACTGGGCCGAGGTCGTCGAGCGAGCTGTCGGCGATGTCGGCGCACGCCCGTTCCTGCGTGCTCACCCCGACCTGGTCACGCTGGTCGAGTGCGGTGACACTGGCGACCCGGCCGACGCGGACACTCCTGAGGAGCTTGCGGACCTCGCGCGGCTGGTCACCGCCGAACGAACATCAGCCCCCACGTGTGGCTGACGCGCTGGCCCGGATCCAGCGTGATCAGGTCCTGACCGGTGACGAAGCTGTTGGGCGGGCATGTCATCGGCTCGATCGCGATCGCCTGACGGCGTTCGGGCGCCGCGAGCGAGTCGCCGGTGAACACCTGCAGCCAGCGGTAGCCATCCCCCGCCCACACCGCGACCTGGCCGCTCTGCGAGCGCACCCGTGCCCATGCGTTGCCCTTCGCGTCGCGAGCAAGGCCGGTGAACGCGTGGTTGATCTGCGTGCCGCCGAGCGCGCGGGGCTGCCGGAAATCGAACGGGGATCCGGCGACGTCCCTGGCCCGCCCGGATGGGATGCCGCGGTCATCGGTCGGCAGCCACCGCGCCGCCGGGATCGTCAGCACGTGATCGTCGATCGGCGCCGGTGAGGTGGCCTGGATCGGCGGCGAGCTGCCGGGGGTCAGGTACGGGTGAGACCCGGTGCCATAGGGCGCGGGCCGGCCGCCAACGTTGCGCGCGCTGACGGTGACCCGCAGGCCGTCGGCGCCGACCTGGTACTGCGCGTCGAGCTCGAGGCAGAACGGGTAGCCTGGCCGCCCGTGCAGCACGTGCGTCAGCAGCACCCGGTCCGGCTCGTGCTGCACCGGCGCCCAGCTCGCCCACCGGGTGAGACCGTGAATCGCGTTGCCCAGGCCCGGTTCTGACAGGTCGAGCTGGTACGTCGACCCGGCGAAGACGTAGCGGCCGTGGTCGATGCGGTTCGGCCACGGGGCGAGAAGCTGGCCGGCGGCGGCGGGTGGAAGCTCGTCCGGCTGGTACGAGCTGATCAGCGGCAGGTCGGCGTAGCTGCACTCGCGCAGGCCCGCGCCAAGCTCGGTGACGGTCGCGCGGTAATCGTCGGCGGAGATCTCGTATTGCGCTCCGGTGATCGGAATCATGCCTCCCATATACCAGGGCAGTAGCGTAAGGGCATGCGGACTGCGCTGCCCGGCCGTCTGCGCCCCGGCCGTCTGCGCCCCGGCCGTCTGCGCCCCGGCCGTCTGCGGCTCTGGGCGGTATGCGGTCTCGCCGGGCCCGCGCTGTTCACGCTCGCCTGGGTGGTCAGCTCACTGCGTCAGATCGGTCACGCTGCGACATCTGTCCAGCTCAGCGGCCTTGCGGCGGTCGATGCGCGTGACCCGCAGATCATGATCGCCGGGTTCGTCGGGCTCGGCGCCTGCTCGGTCGCATTCGGTGCTGCTCTTGGTCGGCTCGACGCGGCAGGGTCGGCCGGGCCATGGCTGGTGACGTGCGCCGGCGCCGCGACGGTTGTGGCCGGGGTGTTCCGGCGCGACCACATGCTCCTGATCGGTCCAGGTTTCTCCGGCGAATCCTGGCATAACCAGGCGCATGATGTCGCCAGCGGATTGGCGTACGCCATGATGATCGCGGCGCCCCCCGTGCTGGCGTGGCGCTTCCATCGCGAGCCGGACTTGGCCGCACTGAGCAGCCCGCTACAGGTGCTGACGCTGATCAGCGCTGCCAGTCTCGCGCTGTTCGCCTCACGCTCGGCGGCGCCATGGAACGGGACGGTGCAGCGGCTCGCGGTCACCCTGGCTCTCGCCGCGGAGGCGCTCACCGCATGGCGGATGCTTGCGTTGCAGCCGCTGCAAGCGGGCCGCCCCGGCAATCACCGCTGACCGGCTGTTCGTGCGGGCCGCTTGATGACGAACGTGACGAACGTACGGACGTCCGGCCGATCTTCCCGGTGACCTGCCAGCACGCCTCGCGGGGGAAGGTCACGCCCGTTGCCTGGAACCCGGTGTCGCCGTAGCCGTCAGGGACGTTCGCATCCAGTGGCGGCGCCGGTCCGTCGAGCCGCCGCCCGGTGATCTCCAGCTTGCCCGCGACCTTCCGCCACCAGCCAAACTTCATATCGGTGGCACCATCTTTCTCGACGAAACCTGGATCCGCCGCGATGACGCCGTGCGGCCAGAGTCCGCCTACCCACAGCTTCCCGTTTCCGTAGGAGCTGCCCCAGCCGAAGAGGTCGTCGGGCGACACTCCGGCCGCGCTATGCCTGGGCATGGTCACCGGGCATCGCCTGGCGTCCGCCATCGTGACCTTCCGCGCGGTGGCTTGTGTCGGCTTGCCTGACGCGGTCGACCGCGCGGCATGACCGCCGTTCACACAGGCTGCTAAGACGACGGCGGCCAGCAGCCCACCGACCGGCCACGCGCATGCTCGTGCGAACATCTCGATTCATTCCTGCGCTGACGCTGACGGCCGCGATGATCCGGGGCCGTTGCGCGACATGTGCGATCGTACCGCCGGCCCGATCGATCAGCCCGTCATGCAGCCTGCGATGTCACACTCAGCCTGCTCCGCAGGATCGCGCGCTCGAGCACCGTCCACGCCGTTGTTGTCAGCAGGTAGAGGCCAGCCGCCAACGGCATCACCGCCGCGACGAGCAGCGTGCCGTACGGGAACAGCCGGGTCAGAGCCTTAGCCACGCCGCCCGGCGCGGCGACGTCGCCGCCCGGCGCCGTCGCCCGGCGCGCGGTCCGCGCCCCGAGCCAGGCCACCACGCCGAGCAGCGCGAGCAGGCCGAAAAAGACCATGCCCTGCTTGCTGAACGGCCCTGCGCCGGTGAGCCAGTGGCTGGCCAGGGGCGCTCCGAACAGGCGGTGAGTGAGCAGCAGGTTGGGCGCACCGCCAACGGTGCGGGATGCAAACAGCCGGTACATCAGGCTGAGGAAGGGCAGTTGCAGCAGCATCGGCAGGCAGCCGGCGAACAAGCCGGCGCCTTCGGCCTGGTAGAGCTCTCTCATCTCGTGCTGCAGCCGTTCGGGCTGGCGCGCGAAGCGCCGCTGCAGATCACGGACCCGCGGCGCCAGGCGCGCGCGGGCGGCCTCACCGCGGATCATGTAGTAACTCAGCGGTGTCAGCGCCAGCCGCACGGCCACTGTGAACACGATGATCGCGGCCGCGGTGGCCATGCCGCCAGGAACCGGGGCGAACCATGTGGCCAGCGCGGCAACGACGTGGTACGCGACACCGACAGGGACTGCGAACAGACGGGAAAAGTCAAACATTGCTCACCCTCCAGCAGCGAATGGGATGACAGCCGGAGGCGGTCGCACTATGAGCGCCGAGGTCGGCACACCCGGATGCGGCTGGAGAATACGCAGGCGCGAGCCGGTCAGGCGGCCGCCGGGCGCGCTGACGGCGCCCTCGGGCGGCTGCGGCCCGCCGCGTCGGGGTCTCGTTGCCTGACGAACGCGGCGCGCAGGGACCTGGCGCGAACGGCGGCGGCGCGCCCGCCCTCAGGGCTCGCGGCCACCAGGTGGGCGAGCGGCGCCTCGCGGGCGAGCAGGCGGGCGACCACGCAGGCGAGCGCGGCGGCGAGCACGATCAGCCCGGAGGAGGTGAGGGCCAGCCCGGAAGAGGTGAGGGCCAGTCCGGAGGAGGTGAGGGCCAGCCCGGAGGAGGTGAGGGCCCGCCCGGAGGAGCTGAGGGTCAGCGATTGGGCCAGCATCGGGCGACCTTCCGTGTCACAGCCTGCGCCTGCCGCCATTGTGCCACTGGATGGGAAACAATGGCCTGCATGGCACAAGCGCACGGCATACCGACGGTGACGCTGGCCGGCGACGTGGTCATGCCGCTCGTCGGGTTCGGCACCTGGCGGCTACGGGTCCGCCAGGCCTACGAGGCGCTCCGCTTCGCACTGGACGTGGGGTACCGGCACATCGACACAGCGACCATGTACGGCAACGAGGCTGAGATCGGCCGCGCGATCCGCGACAGCGGCGTGGACCGCCGCGACATCTTCGTGACCACCAAGCTGCCGCCGAGCAACGTCGGCCGTGAACGCCAGACGATTGCCGCGAGCCTTCGCGCGCTTGGCACAGACTACGTGGACCTGTGGCTGGTGCATTCGCCGCCACGGGGCAAGGCCTGGCCGTCCACCTGGCGCGAGTTTCTCGCGGCCCGCGATGACGGCCTGACCCGCGCCGTCGGCGTCAGCAACTACGGCATCGGCCAGATCGACGAGCTCGCCAGCGCCACCGGGCAGGTGCCCGCAGTGAACCAGATCCCGTGGAGCCCGCCCCGGCATGATCCCGGCCTGCTGGCCGCTCACCGCGAGCGAGGGGTTGCCGTGGAGGGGTACAGCCCGCTCAAGGGCAGCGACCTGCGCGACACGGTCCTTGACGAGATAGCGGCGCGGCACGGGGTGACGCCCGCGCAGGTGGTTTTGCGCTGGCACATCGATCATGGCATCGCCGTCATACCCAAGTCGGCGGATCAAGGCCGCATCGCGGCCAATTTCGACCTGTTCGGCTTCTCCCTCGACCCGCAGGAGGTCGAGCGAATCGACAGCACGGCCACGGCCCGCACGCGCCGATAGCAGCGGCAGTGCCGCTTCTCGCCGCCGCCGCCGTGGTCGCCGCCGCAGCATGGGCGTACCTGCTCGCCGCCCACGGTGGATACTGGCGCACAGATCAGCGGCTGCCGTCCGGCCATGACCGGGCAGGTCACGATGACGCGCGCGGGTGGCCGTCGGTCGTGGCCGTCATTCCGGCCCGCGACGAGGCCGCCGTGCTCCCTGTCACCTTGCCGACACTGCTCCGCCAGGACTATCCGGGCTCGTTTGCCGTGGTGCTTGTCGACGACCGCAGCCGCGACGGCACCGGGGCCATGGCGGCCGAGCTTGCCCGCGGCGTCGCCACGCCGCTGCGGGTGGTGGCTGGAACGCCTGTTCCGCCCGGGTGGGTGGGCAAGGTGTGGGCCATGCGGCAGGGGATCGAGGCCGCGGCCGCGAGCGAGTACCTGCTGTTCACCGACGCCGATATCGCCTACCAGCCAGGGACGCTGACCGCATTGGTCGGCGCGGCGATGGCCGGCGGGCATGACCTCCTCTCCCAGATGGCGCTGTTGCGCGCCCGGACCGGTTGGGAGCGCCTCCTCGTGCCCGCTTTCGTCTATTTCTTCGCCCAGCTTTACCCGTTCCGGCGGGTTAACCGGCGCGCCGGCCGGACGGCCGCCGCGGCGGGCGGCTGCATGCTGGTCCGCCGAAGCGCGCTGGCCGAGGCGGGCGGCCTGTCGCAGATCCGCGGCGCGCTGATCGACGATGTCGCGCTCGGGCAGCTGATCAAGCGCAGGGCCGGTAGCGCCGGATGCTGGCTTGGTTTCACCACCCGCGTGGCGAGCCGCCGGCCGTACCCACGGCTCGCCGACCTGTGGGCGATGGTCACCCGCAGCGCCTACCACCAGTTGCGTTACTCGCCGGCCCTGCTCGTTTGCACGGTCGCCGGCCTGGTGTGGGCCTACCTGATACCGCCCGCCGCCGCGTCGGCGGGGGTGATCGCCGTCGCGGCCGGCCGCGACGGGTCACCCGCCGCCTGGTGCGCCGCCGCCGGGCTGACAGCGTGGGCCATGATGGCCGTCAGCTACCTGCCCGTGCTGCGGCTATACCGCCTGTCACCGCTGCGGGCGCCGGTCCTTCCGCTGATCGCGGTGATCTACGCCATCATGACGCTCGACTCGGCCCGCAGGCACTGGGCGGGGCAGGGCGGCGCCTGGAAGGGCCGCACCGTGGACGCTTAGGCGGGAACCAGGTCGGCGAGGGGTGGTGCGACATCGTTCAAAGCTACCGATCTGCCAGCAGCACGGGGCCGCGCTGAACGTGACATTTCCCGCCCAGTTCATCCGTCGCTTCGTCATCTGCGCTCTGCTAGTCAAGGGCGCGGCGTCGTCATCTGCGCAGTGCCGTCATCCGTCGAGTGTGGGCGCCGTCATGAGAAACCGCGCGTCCACCTCGGCCCGGACGGTCTGCTTGACGGGCTCGAATTCCAGCTCGTCTCCCACAGCAGACGTAGCGAACGCCGCCGCCCTTGCGTGCACAATCCGCGGCTGGCCGGCCTCGGTGAGCAGTCCGGGGTCCGCAAGGTGCACGAGTTCGGTCACCCTCGCGCCGAACGCGTCGGCATACTCGCGCGCCCGCTGCAGGGCGTCGCGCGCGGCGCTCACCCGCGCCCGCCGATGGACCGGGCTGTCGGACCGCAGCCGCCACCAGGGCCCGGTCACGGCGACCATCTCCTCGCCGGCGAGCCCCGTCACCATGTCACTGAGGACGGTGAAGTCACTGATCGTCACCGTGACATTGCCACGCGCCACGTATCCGGTGACGCGCTCCTTGGTGCCGTCTTTGAGCTCGGGATGGACGCTGGCGGCGCCGCTTTCCACCTTCTCCACTGCATCGCCCAGCGCGCGGGCCATAGCCAGCACGGCCGCGTTGCGCTTGGCCAGCAGGTCCAGTGCCCGGCGCCGGTCCTTGTCGCGCGCCATCACGGCGATAGAGACGACGGCGATCTCGGGGTCAACCTCGAGGGTGACCTCGCCACGAACCGAAATGGAGGGCTGAGTGACCATCGGCGGCTCCGTTCACGCGCGACGAGGCTGGTTACCCCATCCTGCACGCACCGAGCTAGGCGGGGCGAACCTCGAAGGTGAAGCATTGGGCCACCGCGCTGCGGACGTGCAGGCTGGAGACACCGGGCTGACTCATGACGGCTCGCACCGCGGCGTCGTGATCCTCGCCAGGCTCGACGAACCTGATGTGCTCGTATGCGCGCGCTCCCGTCCGGTCGAACGGGTTCAGCAGACTGTGGCTCTTGCTCAGCTCAGCAGGGTACTCGCCGCCGGTCGGATAGCCGGCGCACCCGCCGAAGTGAACGAACACCGGCCCCGCCTCCGCCCAGGGCGTCCAGTCCGTCCACGGGCTGTAGCTGATCAAAGCGATGTCCTCGCCAGCCCTGGCCTTGCGCAGGCAGCACCGCAGCGGTTCCCAGCCGGCCGCGTGCCGCGGTTTCCATGGGTTACCGAACTCGTCCGCGCCGCGCTCGCGCATGGCATCGAGGCGCCGCGGGTCGATCGCGTGGTAGCAGATGTCGGTCATGCGTTTCAGCCTGCAAGCTCGCGCGCCGGATTGCTGGCGGGTATCCGACATGTCGGCTGCGCCGCTCAGCGCAGCGGACGCCGCACCACCACCTCGGGCGCCGGCGGGCCTGCGGCGCGGACAACCAGGCCAATGACCGCGCCCGCGACAAACCCGAACACGTGCGCCAGATAGGCGACGGAACCGGCCCCAGCGGCGGCGTAGCCGGCCGAATACGCCCATTGGAGCACGAACCACAGCCCAAGCACGAGCCACGCGGGAATGCGCAGCGGTATGAAGAACAGGAATGGCACCAGGCTCCAGACCCTGGCCCGCGGGTACAGGACGAGATACGCGCCGAGAACCCCGGCGATCGCGCCGGACGCGCCGATGAGCGGCGCGGTTGACGTTGGGCTCTGCGCGGCGAATCCGTAGGCCGCTATGTACCCGCACACCACATAGAAGAGCAGGTAGGGCAGGCGCCGGAAGCGGTCTTCAATGTTGTTGCCGAAGATCCACAGGAACAGCATGTTGCCGAGCAGGTGCAGCCATCCGGCGTGCAGGAACATCGACGTCAGCACGGACAGCACCGGGATCTTGTGATACGAGGGGCGCGCCGCCTGGCAGGTGCCCGGCGCCCGACCCGGTTTGCCTGTCGTGACAAAGGCGAGCGGCCTGTTGCGAATCATCTCGCGCGGAATTGCCGCGTAGCGCTCGTAGAACGCGTCCTGCCTGCACAGCGCGGCCGTCGTGGGCCTGTTCGTCACCGACGTCTGCGATGTGGGCGTGAGCAGCAGCACCACGACGTTGATCGCGATAAGCCCGAACGTGACCCAAGGCGTGCGGCGCACCGGGTTGACATCGTGGATGGGGATGACCACAACTCAGCCCAACGGCGTAGCTGACGGGCGTTGGATGTGGCCTGACCTGCAACGACTCTGGCGGCGTGTCGCCGAAGGCGACCCGAAAGCTTCTCGGACTGTTGGCTCGCTGCTGGCGCCCAAGGCTCTAAGTCCCTTCCAGCCCTTGATAGTCCGCTGTCGTGGACGCTCAGGGAGGCATCTTGCGCCGAGCCTACGGGTCGGCGCAGCTTTGTACTCCAGAATGTCGTTACCGGCCGGTATTTCCGGGGCTGGGACAACGCTCTGGAGTACAAAGCCGCCGGGACGGGCATCGGTGCCCGCCAACGGGGCGTTGACGCGGCCAGCACAACCACATGCGTGGCGCCGGGCGTTCATCGCAAGGCACCCTAGCCGTAGTGCCGCAGGTGTGACCAGAACGCCCGCCATGGGGCACGCGGACCGGTGCAGCGGACGATCGCGACCCCGTTCTCGTCGTTGCTGACGCCGTGCGGGCTGCGGAACGTGGCGGCGGCGACGCAGGAGTGGAAGAAGGGGCGCAACTGCTGCCCGGCGCCGACCGCGACCACCGTCCGGTCCGGGGCGCTGCCCGGTCCCCACAGGGCGTAGTTGTTGTTCCCGGACAGCGGCGGTGGCAGCCCGAGCCGCGGGCCGTACAAGGAGATGGCGCCCGCCTCACCGTAGTTGCTTGTGAAGATGCTCGCGCCGACCCGCTCCGCCGGCGGAAGGGAATCGTACACCTGGGCGACTTGGCTGGTCAGCTGCGGCCAGCCGACGGTCGCGCCGAGGTCGTAGTTGAGCTTGTGCAGGAACGGCAGCTGCCCGATGACCGCGATGGGCAGAATCGGCAGGATGAGCGCCGCGCCCAGCGCGGCGCCGGCCGGGGGGGCGAGGAGCCAGGCGCGCAAACCGCGTCGGTCGGCGGCGCGGGCTTCGATGGTCGCCGCTCCGGCCGCGAACACGACAGGCAGCAGCCCGGCCGTGTAGTAGGGCCGCCCGGGGATGTCGGCCACCACAAACAGCAGCACCACCCCCGAGGCGACGGCGAGGAACCGAAGCGCGGGGTCGTGTGCGAGGCGCCGCAGGCCGGCGAACGCCAGCGGCACGGCGGCTAACCCCAGGTAGATGAGCTGTGCGGGAAGCACGGTGACATAATCGCCGAGCGCAGAGTGCTCTGCGCTCAGTGTGCGCGACATGGTCAGCGCGGGCCAGCCGTGGGTCGCCTGCCATGCAAGATTGGGTGCCCACAGGGCAACCGCGACCGCCGCGCCGGCTGGGAGCCATGGCGTCCAGAGCGCCCGCCATCGGCCGGTCACGGCGAGGCCCGCCAGCAGCGCGATCACCAGCAGGAGCGGCAGATCCTTTGCCTCCAGGCCAATTCCGGTCACCGCGCCGACCGCAAGCCAAAGTCGCGGCCGGTCGTGCAGCACAGCGGCGATCGTCAGGGCCGTTATGGCCGACCAGGCGAGCATGTCGTAGATCGTTGTGTTCGCCAGGTGCGCCGCCGCCAGCGTCACCGGCGCGCACCCTACGGCGAGCGCGGCGAGCACCTGTGCACGCCCACGGCCGCCGAGCAACCGCGCGGTCAGCCCGGCGACTATGACAAGCGCGCCGCCGGCCAGGGCCGGCATCAGCCGGACCGCGCTTGGGCTGTCGCCGAAAAGGCTCGTGGCTAACCGCGTCAGCAGCGGCGCGAGCGGCGGCTGGTCGACATAGCCGAGCGCCGGGCGCCGGCCGGCGACGAGGAAGTACAGCTCGTCGGGGTGAAACCCGTACCCCGGGCTCACCGCGAGTTCCACGGCGATGAAGCCGGCCGCGGTCAGCCACAGACCGGTCGCCACCCCTGGCCGTGCGCCGCCGCTGACGCTGAGCGTCCGCCCGCCGTCGGCAGCGTCGGTGTGCACGGCGACCATCTTCCCTCATCGGCGGCCCGCGCTCACCATCCGGGGTCCGCGCTCACCATCGGCGGTCCGCGCTCACCATCCGCGGTCCGCGCTCACCATCGGCGGTCCGCGCTCACCATCCGCGGCCCGCCTCACCGGCCGCCCCGTGGCGGTGACCACGGCGCCACCTGGCCGGCCGGCTTCGGCGGCGCCACCAGGTGACGCTGGATCTGCACCTCGGCCCCGCCGAGGCCGGCCAGCGTGATGTCGTCCCAGGCCTGCAGGCGGTGGCTGACCTGGTCGAAGTAGAGCACGGAGCATTCGAGCGGCGTCGGCGGCGTGGACTGCAGTGCGCGCAGCCCAGCGCCTCCGGTCGAGCCCTGAACGAACAGCAGGGAACCGTCCGGCAGGGACTGCGTCATACGCCGGTGAATGTGCCCGGCGACTATGAGCGGCACGGTGCCATCAAGCGCCGCGGCGCCGGCCGGGTCGTGCATGACCGCGATGTCGGGCGGCTGGCTGGCTCGGCGTGCCGCGGCGGCAAGCTCCCTGGCCGCGGCGACCGCCGACTGCTCGCCCGCGACACTGACCGACAGGTTCGGCGTGAACCGGGGGTCGCCGGCGCCGATGATCCGCAGCCCGTCGACCGTGATTTCGGCCCCGGTGAGCACGACCGCGTTCCGCTGCCGGGCCACTGCGCGCTGCGTGGCGATGGAGTCGTGGTTGCCCTTGATGAAGACATACGGCATGTGGAATGTCCGAATCGCCCGGACGAATGGGTTCTCCGGCGGGCTGCCGTGGTCGGTGAGGTCGCCGGAGTCGATGATGAAGTTGATATCGAACTCGCTGGTAAGCGAGTGCATGACGTTCCACGCGGCCGGGTTGTCATGGATGTCGGAGACGTCAAGTACGCGGATCGTGCCGGGCGCGGGCTGGTAGGTGGGCAGGTGCGAGGTGGCCTGGTAGAGCTGCGAGACGTTGGTGACCAGCCGGGCGAGTTCCTTGCGGTAGGTCTGAAAGCTGGTGACGATGTCCTGCGTCGTCCCGATAAGCGACGGGGCGCTCGACAGCAGGCCGGTGTAGCGCGGTTCCAGTATGGCGTTCGGCCGCCACGTCGCCGCCGCGATCCCGCCACTGGCGGCGAGCATGGCCAGTGCGATGAGGCTGGCGGCCAGGGCGCGTCCCACGCGCCTGAACACCAGCACCCCGAGCAGCGCGCTCCCAGCCAGGGCGGCGAGCAGGCCGCGCAGCGCGGCCACGGTGACCGCGTGCCGCAAGTCATGTGTCACCTGGTCGGGCAGACCCCGGAGCCGGCTCGGATCGCGGGAGAGCGCGATGACGTCGCGTTCCCTGATGCGCTGCACTGCCACGTCCAGCCGCAGCGGGCCCTTGTGGCTGGCCAGTTGCAGCGTGCCGAGCGGTGGCACGTCGACCACGGTCTGGCCGGACAGCGACGGCTGCACGGCGACGCGGGTCTCCACCGGGCCGATACCGATGGTGGTGTGGCCGCCGAGAGCCAGGCCAAGCCAACCGCCGAGCAACGCGACCGCGACCAGCGCCCCGACCCGGCCGGTCACGCGCGCGGCGCGCGAAGCGCGCGCTGAGCCACGCCTGTTCCAGATGCGCCGGGCACGGCCGTCTTCGGTCATTTCCACGGTGGTCCCCCTACCCAGCGCGGGACCCGTGGACAACCAGGCGGGGCCCGGCGCTAACCGCCGGCCATGGCGCCCACGACAAGCAACGGCTCCGCTCCCGTCGCCACCGCCTCTGGCAGCGGGGCGTCGGCCGGCTCGTGAGACAGATCCTGCTCGCACGCGAAGAACCGGACGAACGCCCTACGCTTGCCCGTGCGGTGGTCGCGGATCGTCCCGCGCAGCACTGGAAAGCGCTCCTCGAGCGCGTCAAGCACCAGCCGTTGCGTGGGTGTGCCAGCAACGTCGAGCGTCACCTCGCCCTCGACGCACGCGAGCCTGCGCAGGTGCGTAGGCAGCACGACCCGGATCATGGCAACGTCTGGACTTCCACAGAAAGGACCGCTGGAAGGTCACGGACAATGGGTGCCCAGCTGTCCCCGGCGTCGGCCGACACATATACCTGACCGCCCGTCGTGCCGATGTACACGCCGCACTGGTCGAGCGAGTCGACGGCCATCGCGTCCCGCAGCACGTTGACGTAGCAGTTGGCTTGCGGCAGACCGCTGGTGAGCGCCTCCCACTCGTTGCCGCCCGTGCGGCTGCGGTAAACGCGCAGCCGTCCGTCCAGCGGGTAGTGCTCGGAGTCGCTCTTGATCGGTACGACGTAGATGGTGTCCGGCTCGTGCGCGTGAACGTCGATCGCGAACCCGAAGTCGGTGGGCAAGTTGCCGCTGACCTCCTGCCACGACTCGCCGGCGTCATCGCTGCGCATGACATCCCAGTGCTTCTGCATGAAAAGCACGTCCGGCCGCGATGGATGCATCGCGAGGCGGTGAACGCAGTGGCCGACCTCGGCGTTCGGGTCGGGGATGCCTTCCGTGCGCAGCCCGCGGTTCGCCGGCCGCCAGGTCTTGCCCGCGTCATCGGAGCGGAACACACCCGCAGCCGAGATGGCGACGAACATCCGCGCCGGATCGCGTGGATTCAAAAGGATCGTGTGCACGCACATGCCGCCCGCGCCCGGCTGCCAGGACGACGCTGACTCGTGCCCACGCAGGCCTGCGAGCTCTTGCCAGGTCTGCCCGCCGTCGATCGAGCGGAACAGGCCGGCGTCTTCGACCCCCGCATAGACGGTGTCCGGGTCGGTGAGCGATGGTTCGAGGTGCCAGACTCGCGCGAACTCCCACCGACGCTGGGTGCCGTCGTACCACGTGTGGGTTCCCGGGTCGCCCTCGTACGTGAACTCGTTGCCCACAGGCGCCCACGTCGTTCCGCCGTCGTCGGAGCGCTGGATCAACTGACCGAACCAGCCGGTTGACTGCGACGCGTAGAGCCGCTCCGGATCCGCAGGGGACGCTGCCACGTGGTAGATCTCCCAGCCCGCGAAGTGCGGGCCACTGACGTCCCACCGGTCACGCTTACCGTCCGACGTCAGGAGAAACGCCCCCTTCCGCGTGCCCACAAGTACCCGTACCGCGCTCATCCGCTCTCCCTTCTGATCCTGGGTCATCAACGGTATGACGATACGGAGCGGTGAGACTCATCGGTCGACCAGATTGCGTTTGACGGCCGGGAGAGACTGAGGCGTGACCCGGTGGGTGCTGCACGTCGACCTCGACCAGTTCATCGCCGCAGTCGAGCTGCTGCGCCGTCCTGAGCTGCGCGGGCGTCCCGTCGTCGTCGGAGGTGACGGGGATCCCACCAAGCGCGGCGTGGTCGCCACCGCGTCCTATGAGGCCCGCGTCTACGGCGTGCATTCCGGCCTGCCGCTGCGCACGGCCGCGCGGCGTTGCCCGCAAGCCGTGTTCCTGCCCGTCGGCAGGCAGGCGTACGAGACCGTTTCCGCGAAAGTGATGTCCACGCTTCGTGAGTCTGACGCGGTTGTCGAGGTGGTGGGCTGGGACGAGGCGTTTCTTGCCATCGACACCGACGATCCGCAGGCGGCCGCGCGCCGGATCGCGGAGCGAGTTCGTGCCGCCACCCGCCTGGACTGCACGGTCGGGATCGGCCAGAACAAGCTTCAGGCCAAGCTCGCCACCGGCTTTGGCAAGCCCGCGGGCATCTTCGTGCTGACCCACCAGCGGTGGTTCGAGGTGCTCGGCGAGCAGCCAACCGATGCCCTGTGGGGAATCGGCGCCAAGACGGCGCGGCGGCTCGCCGAACTTGGCATCCGCACCGTCAGCGAGCTCGCGGCCACCGACCCGCGTGATCTGGCCGCGCACCTGGGCCCGGTGACCGGGCCGTGGCTGGTCGAGACCGCCCGTGGCCTGGGCAACTCGGCGGTGACCGATGCCCCCTACCTCGCGCGCGCCCGTAGCAGGGAAATCACCTTCCAGCGGGACATCGGTGACTGGGACCAGGTGCGCGGCCAGATCGTGCGCCTGGCCCAGCTTGTCGTGGCCGACGTCGCCAGCGAGCAGCGGGCGGTCAGCCGTGTGGTGGTGAAGGTCCGCTACGCGCCTTTCACCACACGCACGCACGGCCAGGCGCTCGCGGCGCCGACCTTGGACGCGCAGATCATCGAAAGGGCCGCGCTCGCCGCGCTCGAAGGGCTCACCTCGCGCCGCCCGGTGCGGCTTGTTGGCGTGCGCGCCGAGTTCGCCCGGGGTTAGCGGTCGGATGCCGACGGGGCTGCTTGGGGAGCGGGGGGACCGTCAACCCCGTCGGCTTTTGCACCTTAACCTGTGCGGGGCGGCTCATGTGTGTGAACAGAGCCAGTTACGGAACAACATGGGCGGATCGCCCAGTGCGGTCGCGCGGAACCGCAGCTTGGCAACCCTCGACCTTGGAGAGGCCTCATGGCCAGACCGCTGGCAGGCATCGTTGTCCTCGACCTGACGCGCGCGCTCGCCGGGCCGCACGCGACCATGCTGCTCGGTGATCTCGGCGCTCGCGTGATCAAGGTGGAGCACCCGGTGACCGGCGATGAATCCAGGCACTGGGGGCCGCCGTTCGCCGGGCCGGACGGCGACCAGAGCACCTATTTCCTGTCCTGCAACAGAAACAAGGAATCGGTCACCTGTGACCTCAAGTCCGCGGCGGGCAAGCATCTGCTTGCCCGCCTCACCAGGCACAGCGATGTCCTTGTGGAAAACTTCCGGCCCGGTGTGCTCGACGGCCTCGGCTTCAGCGATGCCCGGCTGCGCGAACTCAACCCGGGCCTGGTGATCTGCTCGATCAGCGGCTTCGGACACGACGGCCCGGAGGCGGGGCGGCCCGGCTATGACCATATCGTCCAGGGCGAGGCCGGCTTGATGAGCCTGACGGGACAAGATCGCGACCACCCGTTCAAGGTCGGGGTTTCCATCGCCGACGTGCTCGCCGGAGTCAATGCCGCCGTGGGTGTGATCGCCGCCTTGTTCGAGCGGCAGCGGACTGGCCGCGCCCGCGTGGTCCGCACGTCGCTTCTCGCCAGCGTCGTGGGCGCGCACGCGTTCCAGGGCACGCGCTGGACCGTGGCGCGCGAGGTGCCGCACATGACGGGGAACCATCACCCATCGATCGCGCCGTACGGCACGTTTCGCTGTGCCGACGGCCTGATTCAGATCGCCGTGGCCAACGATCAGCAGTGGCGGCGCTTCGCGGCCATCGCCGGGATGGACCCCGATGATGAGCGGTTCGCGGCCAACCGCGCTCGTGTCAGCCGCCGGCATGAGCTGACCGCCGAGATCGAACGGCGGCTCGCCGCCGCGGGCGGGGCGCACTGGCTTGCGCGTCTGGCCGACGCCGGAATCCCCGCAGGCTTGATCCGCACCATCGACGAGGTCTACGAGTGGGCGCAGACCCGATCGCAGGGCCTGGTGATCCCGGTCGAGCATCCTGTGCTCGGCCGGATCGAGCTGCCCGGGCCTTCGCTGCGGTTCGACGAGCCGGACCAGCCCCGCGGCCCGGACGCGCCGCCCCCGCTGCTCGGCCAGCACGATGCTTCCGTGCGGTCCTGGCTCGATGAGATGGACGCGGCGGCTCACGCGGGGACGCCAAACTGACCAGGCACGTCTGACTGACCGCCGCCCCGGGCGGCGGTCAGTCAGACTTCGGCACCAGCTTGCCGCCGCGGACGGCCTCGGCGGCAAGCACCCCGAACAGATAGAAGTACGCGGCTTCCTCGTCGTCGAAGAACCGCACCTCGTGCTTGCCGCCGTCGATCGCGCTGAAGACCTCGTATCCGTCGTCGGTCTTGATCAGGCACAGCGCGCCGTCGACCTCCTCGTCAACCGCGTAGGCGCCATGCGGTATGGCGGCCATGTCGACAAGATCTCGAAAGACCCAGCGCGTCTCCACCCGCGCCCGCCGGCGCCTGCCGCTGATGGCGACGCCGTGCTGCTCGCGCCGGTCGTGCCGGTCGTGCGCAGGGGGTGGCGTCGGCCCTGCGATGGCCGCGGTCTCCTCCGAGGCCGACGGGATGGAAGGCGCGGGCGCGGGCGGCGGGGGCGCGGGCGGCGGGGGCGCGGGCGGCGCGGGCGCCGGGGGCGCCGGGGGCGCGGGCGTCGGCGCCGGGGGCGCGCCCGCCGCTCCGCTCGCTGCCTCGGGCAGGTTGAACCCGGACGGGCGGGCGGCCGCCCGCCGCCGTTTCGGCAGCGGGCGTGGTGGCGGAAGCTTGTCTGGCGCATCCGTCCACGCCAATCCCGATAGCTCGTCGGGCACCGGCGGCGCAAGCGCATCCGCCAGCGGGTCCGCCACCCCATTGAGCGATCCGGCCACGTCGGCCGCACTCGTCCCATTGGGGGATGACTCATGGTCCGCGGCGGGCTCCTGGCCGCTCCACAGCGAGGCGAGTGGCGCGGGCGCAGCCTCAGGCGCCCCCTGAGGCGGGGCCCGCGACGCGAAATCCGGGCCAGCCGAGTAGGCGCCGCCGCCGCGGTGGACCGGGTACTCGACCCGTTCCTCGGTGAGACCGCTCACCTCATCGTGCGGCACGACAACCTCGTACACACCGCGGTCGACTTGCCAGTAGCCGAGCCGTTCCGCCTGGTAGGCGTCGTGGCCGAGGTGGGTGATGTGCAGCCGGTCGCCGATCTCCTCGAGCACCAGGCAGGGCTGCGAGCGGTATTGACCGACCGGCCGGCATTCCCACAGCTCGTCGACGTCTTCCCGGCTCACTCGCTTACGCCAGTGCCCGACGCCAGGCTCGAAACCGGTTTCCTCGGCGGGCGGGCTGGAGGTGAACAGGACGACGTCGGCGTCGGTCGGACCCACCCCAGCCTCGTATCGGGTTCCGCGGTAGGTCGCCATCAGCCGATATCGCACAGCTCAGCCCTCCCTGGGTGGGCACAGCCAGGCACGCCCGTCGTACTGGGCGACGAACTCTTCCCCCACGGCGGTGATCCGGTACATCTCCGCGCCGACAGGCACGCACATCGGCCCCGCGTAGAACTCGGCGACAACGTGCCTGCGCGAGGACGTGAAGCCGGACCCGCTGAACGGGGGCTTGTCATTCCAGTCGCCGCCCATGTGAATGGAGTAGGGGACCAGGTAGGTGTCGATGTCTCTGGCGAGCCACCGGAGCACGTAGACCTCGGGCATGTCCCTGCTGAACTCCGATCCCTCATATCCGAGATCGAGCGCATCGAAAAGCTCGCCGGGATGCTGCAGGGCGCTGTCTTGGGCACGGTAGACGAATCCCGCGATCACGCTCCGCTGGCCATTGAGGTATGGCTCCACCAGCCGCGGCGGGATTACCTTTTGCATCGGTATTCCCGGCTCGATCGGCCTGGCCTGATCCCCTCCCTGCGACACGTCGCTCCCTGGAGTCAGGACTGCAGTGCAGTCAAGAAGGATCCCATACCGGAAATATCGTCTCAACCGTTTCCGTATGTCTGCGCAGGTCTTGTGCTGCCGCCCGGCGCGGCCTAGCGTCCGCTAACAGTGCGTCGCGCGCCGCGCGTCGCCCTACGCACCGCCACGCAACGGAGCCTGGAGACACTCATGCGTTTACCAAAACCGGTACCGATTCTCGTGGTCGGCGTGCTGCTGCTCGGTGCGAGCCAGTTCGCCGCAGCGACCGGCGCGAGCGCGCGGCCGTTCGGCTACAGCAAGCTCACACCGGCGCAGCAACGGCACGTCTCTGGCCTGCTGTCCGTCGAACTCGGCGGCGCCGGCCTGCGGGCGGCGACGCCCACGCGAACCTCGCTCACCACGGTGACGCCGCCCGGCTGTGATGTGAATCTGGGCAGCGACATCAAGGTCAACCAGAACTGCCTCACCATAACCGACGCCGACCTGCAGGGCCGCGGACAGGCGCAGAACGAGACCTACGTCGCCGCGGACCCGCGCAACGCCCACAACATCGTCGCCGGCTACAACGACTACCGCCGGGGCGATTCGACCTGCGGGATCTCCTACTCCACCAATGGCGGCGCCTCCTGGACCGACGCGACGATGCCCAACGGCTTCGTGCGCGGCGCCGCGTTCGGCGGCGCGCCACGGGAGTACTTCCAGGCCAGCGGCGACCCGTCGGTGGCGTGGGACACTCGCGGCAACGCCTATTACACCTGCCTTGAGTTCAAGCGGGGCAACGGGGTCACCGAGGACGCGGACCAGTCGAGCGCGTTTTACGTGTACCGCTCCACCGGCACCAACGGCGCGTCGTGGAACTTCACCGGCCGCCCGGTTGCCGAGCACAACGACGTGGCGGGGGCCGGCGATTTCCTCCTCGACAAGCCGATCATGAGTGTGGACGACGGGGTGAGCAGCCCGTTCCGCGACCGCGTCTATGTGACCTACACCTCGTTCGCGGCGGACGGCACCGCCTACATCTACGAGGAATATTCCGCCGACTACGGTGAGCACTTCTCCGCGCCGGTGCTTGTGAGCGGCAACAGCTCACTGTGCCCACGCCCGTCCTCGGCCACCCACCCGCTCGGCACCTGCGACGGCAACCAGTTCTCTCAGCCGTTCACCGCGCCTGACGGCACGTTGTACGTGGTATGGCCCAACTTCAACAATGGGCTCAGCAGCGCCACCGACAACCACAGCCAGGTGCTGCTCGCCCGGTCGACCGACGGCGGCGCGTCATTCTCCGCGCCGGTCAAGGTCGGCGACTACAACGATCTGCCCGACTGCGCCACCTACCAGGGCGGCGCGGGCGCGGGGAGCTCCTGTGTGCCGGAGAAGGGGAACACGGCGGCCTCAATCTTCCGCGCCTCCAACTACCCCTACGGCGCGGTCGACCCGAGCCATCCAGGCACCGTCGCGGTCGCCTACGGCTCCTACATCAACCGTAACTCAAACGAGGCGAACGGCTGCGTCCCCGCCGGGGTAAGCGCCACGTCCAGGCAGAGCCTGTACACGGGCGTGAAGACGCCCGGCGCGTGCCACAATGCGATCGTCCTTTCCGTTTCGCACAACGGCGGGAACGCTTTCACCGGCACCAACCATGATGTGCGGACGCTGCCCGTCGCCGAGTCCACGGCCGCGCAAACCAGCACCGACCAGTATTTCCACGGGACGGCGTTCAGCTCGTCCGGCACGCTCGTGGTTGGCGCCTACGACCGCTCCTACGGCAACGACGAGACGACGGGTTTCTCCGACATCTCGCTGCTGACGTCGGCAAACCTGACGGCGTTCAGCACCAGCCAGCGCGTGACCACATCGTCCATGCCGCCGCCGACCGAGTTCAGCGGCACCTTCTTCGGCGACTACGTGCAGCTCGAGGTCGCCGCGGGCAAGGCGCACCCCGTCTGGTCCGACACGCGGGCGCAGGACTTGTTCCTGTGCTCGGGCACCGGGACGCCAGGCAATCCGCCACAAGTGTGTACCGGCGCGGGGGCGAACTTCAGCCCCGCCAACGACGAGGACATCTACACGGCGAGCGTGCCCGTGCCCTGAGGTCTTCTGACCGCGCCAAGGTTGATCGCCGCCCGCCGCGCCGCCGCCCGCCGCCGCCCGCGCCGCCCGACGGCCGGCGGGCGCGATCACCCTGCGTAGGATCGCAGCATGTTGCGCTGGCTGACCGCGGGTGAGTCGCATGGCCCTGCGCTTGTGGCGATCCTCGAGGGCGTGCCCGCGGGCGTACACATCACCACCGGCGACATCGCGGGCGCGCTGCAGCGCCGCCGCGCGGGTTATGGCCGCGGCGCGCGGATGACGTTCGAGCAGGACGAGGTGGAGATCACGGCGGGCGTGCGGCACGGGCGCAGTCTCGGCAGCCCGATCGCGGTGCGGATCGGCAACACCGAATGGCCGAAATGGCAGCTCGTGATGTCGGCGGATCCGGTCGATCCAGCGGCGCTTGCGGGCCTCGCGCGAAACGCACCGCTGTCACGGCCCCGGCCTGGCCACGCCGACCTGGCCGGGATGCAGAAGTACGGGGTGGCAGACGCGCGGCCGATCCTGGAGCGGGCGAGCGCGAGAGAAACCGCCGCGCGGGTCGCGCTCGGCGAGGTAGCCCGCGCCTTCCTCCGCCAGGCGTTCGGGATAGAGATTTTGAGCCATGTGATCGCGCTCGGCGCGGTGCGCGCGCCGGACGGCAGCCCGCCGCGGCCAGAGGACATGGCGCGAGTGGACGCGGACCCGGTGCGGTGCGCCGACCCCGGCGCGAGCGCGGCCATGGTCGCCGAGATCGACGCGGCCCGCAAGGACGGTGACACGCTCGGCGGCGTGGTCGAGGTGGCGGCCTACGGGTTGCCGCCGGGACTCGGCAGCCACGTGCACTGGGACCGGCGCCTCGACGGCCGTCTCGCGGGGGCGCTGATGGGCATCCACGCGATCAAGGCGGTGGAGGTGGGCGACGGCTTCGCCACCGCGGGCCGCCGCGGGTCGCACGCGCACGACGAGATCGAGCGTGACAGCGCCGCCGGGCTGCGGCGGCGCACCAACCGGGCCGGCGGCGTCGAGGGCGGCATGAGCACGGGGGAGGTGCTGCGGGTGCGAGCCGCGATGAAGCCGATCTCCACCGTTCCACGCGCGCTCGACACGGTCGACGTGCGCACCGGTGAGTCGGCCAAAGCGATCAATCAGCGCAGTGACACCACGGCGGTGCCCGCGGCCGGGGTGGTCGCGGAATCAATGGTGGCTCTGGTGCTTGCCGAGGCCGCACTCGAAAAGTTCGGCGGGGATTCGCTCGAGGAGACCAGGCGTAACCTTCGCGGCTACCTGTCGTCGCTGGAGATCGCGTGAGCGGGGCCGCCGCAGGGCCGATCGGCCCGCCAGCCGCGGTGCTGATCGGCCCGCCGGGCGCGGGAAAGACGACGGTCGGCCGGTTGCTCGCCCGCCAGCTCGGCGTCGCCTTCCGCGACACAGACGCCGACATCGAAGCCGCTGCGGGTAAACCGGTCGGTGACATCTTCATCCAGGACGGCGAACCGGCCTTCCGCTCGCTCGAGCGCGAAGCTGTGGCGGCCGCGCTGCGCGAGCATTCCGGCGTGCTCGGGCTCGGCGCGGGCGCGGTGCTCGATCGGGGCACGCAAGAACTGCTCGCCGGGCACATCGTCGTTTACCTGGAGACCGGGTTCACGGTCGCCTTTCATCGCACCGGATTGGACCGGCCGAGGCCGCTGCTGCTCGGCAACCCGCGGGCGAGGCTGAAGCAGCTTCTCGACGAGCGGCTGCCCATCTACGAAGGTCTGGCCGTGATCACGGTGCGCACCGATGACTGCGCGCCGGAGGAGATCGCCGAACAGATCGCGGGCAAGCTCACGGGGCCGCCTCGGTGAGCACCAGAATCGAGGTCGGCGGCGCCGCTTCGTATCCGGTCGTGATCGGCGCGGGAGTGCTCGGCGAACTGCCAGCGATGGTGGGCCAGGCAGTGCGGTCTGTCGCGCTGATACACGCGGCTGGTCTCGGCGAGATCGCCCGGCCGGTGCGCGCGGCTCTCGAGGCCGCCGGTTACGCCGTGCGCCCGCATCCCGTGCCGGACGGCGAGGCCGCCAAGCAGATCGATGTCGCGGCGGCGCTGTGGTCGGGGCTGGCGGCGACCCATATCACCAGAAGCGACGCCGTCGTGGCCGTGGGTGGGGGAGCGGCTACCGACCTCGCCGGATTCGTCGCGGCGACCTGGCTTCGCGGCGTGCGAGTGGTGCTGCTGCCGACCACGCTGCTCGCCATGGTGGACGCGGCGATCGGCGGCAAGACGGGGGTGAACATCCCGGCGGGAAAGAACCTCGTCGGCGCGTTCCACCCGCCCGCCGGTGTTCTTTGTGACCTGACCACGCTCGTCTCGCTACCGCGGGCCGAATACGTGAGCGGGCTCGCTGAAGTGATCAAAGCCGGGTTCATCGCCGACCCGGTCATCCTGGACCTGATCGAGGATGATCCAGACGGCGCCTGCTCACCCGACGGCCCGCACACCAGGGAGCTGGTGGAACGAGCCGTGCGGATGAAGGCGCGGGTGGTCTCCGCCGACCTTCGCGAAGCTGGCCCGCGCGAGATCCTGAACTACGGGCACACCCTCGGCCACGCGATCGAGCAGGCCGAGGACTACCGGCTCCGGCACGGCCACGCGATTTCCATCGGCATGGTCTACGCGGCCGCGCTCGCCCGGATGGCGGGCAGGCTAGATGACCAGACCGCGGCGCGGCACGCCTCGGTGCTTGCCGCGGTGGGGCTGCCCACCGCCTACCGGTCCGGTGGGTGGCCGCGGTTGCGCGCGGCCATGGCGGTCGACAAGAAGGCGCGCGGGTCGCGGCTGCGCCTTGTGGTGCTTGACGGCCTTGCCCGGCCGGCCATCCTCGAGGATCCGCCGGAGGAACTGCTGGCCGCCGCCTACGCGGAGGTCAGCGTGTCATGACGCGGGTGCTGGTGCTGAACGGGCCGAACCTGGCTCGGCTCGGGTCGCGCGAGCCGGAGGTGTACGGCACGGCGTCCTTCGCGGAGCTCGCCGACCTGTGCCGCGCCGCCGGCAGCGCGCTGGGGCTGGAGGTGGAGGTGCGCCAGACCGACGACGAGGCCGAGCTTGTGCGGTGGGTGCACGAAGCGGCCGACGCGCGCAGCCCGGTGGTGCTCAACCCCGCCGCGTTCACGCACTACTCCTATGCGCTGCGGGACGCGCTCGCGCAGCGGACCGCGCCGGTCATCGAGGTGCACATCTCGAATCCCGCGGCCCGTGAGGCGTTTCGGCGTTCGTCGGTGACGGCCGCCGCGGCGGATGGCACGATCGCGGGGTTCGGGCTGCTCTCGTACAAGCTCGCTCTGCACGCCCTCGCGGAGCTGGTGGACACGGCGAGATGATTAGCCGAACGGCTGCCGCTGGCGCGCGTCCCCTCCCGAAAGGTGCGGCATATGCGAATCGGAATGCCCTTGGGCTATGCGGGTGGCTTCGCCGAAACGGCTGTGGAGCTCGCCGATTTCGAGAAGGCGGGCCTGGAGATCGTCTTCGTGCCCGAGGCGTACAGCTTCGACGCGGTGAGCCAGCTCGGCTACCTGGCGGCAAGGACGGAGCGGATCCAGCTCGCGTCGGGGATCTTGCAGCTCTACACCAGGACCCCGACCCTCACCGCGATGACCGCGGCCGGCTTGGACTACGTGTCCGGCGGCCGGTTCGTGCTCGGCATCGGCGCCTCGGGGCCGCAGGTGATCGAGGGCTGGCACGGCGTGCCCTACACCGCGCCGCTCGGGCGCACCAGGGAGATCATCGAGATCTGCCGCAAGGTATGGCGCCGCGAACGGCTCACCCACGCCGGCGCCCACTACACGATCCCGCTGCCGCCTTCGCAGGGAACCGGGCTTGGGAAGCCGCTCAAGCTGATCAACCATCCGGTGCGCGGGCGGATCCCGATCGTGGTGGCCGCGATAGGCCCGAAGAACGTGGCGCTCGCGGCCGAACTGGCCGAGGGTTGGGAGCCGATATTCTTCCTGCCAGAAATGGCGGCGCAGGTGTGGGGTGAGGCGCTCGCGGCCGGGGGCGACAAGCGCGATCCCGCGCTTGGCCCGCTCGACGTCATCGCGCAGGCGCCGCTGGCGATCGGCGATAACGCCGGCGAGGTGCTCGACCTCTACCGGCCGATGCTGGCGCTCTACATCGGCGGCATGGGCGCCCGCGGCCGCAATTTCTACAACGACCTTGCCTGCAGGTACGGCTACGCGGCGCAGGCGCGGCAGATCCAGGACCTCTACCTGGAAGGCAAGAAGGACGAGGCGGCGGCGATCGTGCCGCGCGAGCTGCTGGCCGGGACGTCGCTGGCCGGGCCCGAGGGCTATCTGCGCGAGCGGCTCGCCGCCATGAAACAAGCCGGCGTCACCACGCTCAACGTGACTCCCTTCGCAGGCACGCACATCGAGCGGGTTCGGCTGATCGAGCGGATCCGCGACCTCGCCTGCTGATTGCGCGGCTGTCACTGCTGAGACCCCGCGCCTCCAGGCGCGTGGGCTCGAACAGTTCAACCGGGTTGCCGGACGGGTCATCGATGATGATCTGCTTTCCCCCGACGCCGATGACGATGTCGTTTGCGGAACCGCGCATCGCTTTCCGCAGCCCCGGTTCCACCCGCCGGGGCCAGCAGCGGCAAGCCAGGGGAGTTGTGACCACGCCGAGAGCCACCTTTGCTGAGCAAGGTAAGACGACCCGTTCGCTCGCTTGCCACTAGGACGAGGGGCTCGCGGGCCTGCTGCGTGCCCGATCAACCGGTAGGCACGCGTCATCCGCGGGTGCCGATGGTGCAGTGTCCACAATTCTGCTGCGGGTGCTACACGGCTGTGAGTCGGCCGCGTTCGACACGCGGGAAATGACTTCTAGAATTCGCACGTGAGCTGACGATATACGATAAACTGTTCTATGAACGTTAATTCGGATCCTCGCCGAGGGGGTGGCCAATGCCCGCGGTCGCAGCGCCCGCCATGCCGCCTGCCGACCGTTTGGGAGCGGTGCCCGCGGCTGGCCAGCCGGGTGAGTTTGCCGATCACGGCATCTGGCCGTGCGGCACCCGGCTTGCCGATGAGCTTTTAGGCCTTGGTTCGGCGTGGTTCAGCCAGGATGGGGGGCTGCCCGCGCTATGCGCGGGGCCGGAGCTTGCGCTACTGCTTCCCGACGCTCATGACCTTGCCCGTCTGGATGACGAACAGCTGACCGGGGTGGCGCGGTGCTGGCGGCAGCTTTCTTCGTGGGTGGCGGCGATGGAGCACGCGGCGGTGGGCGAGCTTGCCGGGCGACGGATCGCGGAGGCCAAATCCGCAGGCGCGCGCGAGAGCGAGGCGGGACGTTACGCGGCCGCGGAGGTGGCCGCCGCGCTGACACTAACCCGCTACAGTGCGGAGAACCTGGTGGAGCGCGCGCTGGCGTTGGCTGACCTGCCCGCCACATTCGGGGCGCTGGCTCGCGGTGAGATCGACGTGCCCAAGGCGTTGGTGATCCTGGCCGGGGTGTCCAGCCTGGACGGCGAGCTTGCGCGCCGGGTGGAGGACCAGGTGTTGAGCAAGGCCCCGGCACAGACCACCGGAGAGCTGCGCAAAGCGGTGGCGCGGGCGGTGATCGCGGCCGACCCGGCCGCCGCTGACCGGCGATGCGAGCAGGCGCAAAAATCGGCGCGGGTCGAGCGCTGGGCCGAGCTTGCGGGCACGGCGGCGCTCGCCGGTCGGGATCTGCCCGCGGCCGACGTGCTTGCCGCCGACAACCGGATCAATGCCGTTGCCGCGGCGCTGAAGGCAGATGGTGCGCCGGGCAGCATGGACCAGCTTCGCGCCGAGGTATATGTTGGCCTGCTGCTCGATCGTCCCGTCGCAGCCGCAAGTGACGCCGACCCAGCAGAAGACGGCCGCCCCGCGCAGAGCGCGCCGCGCCCGCAGAAGACGCCGGCCTCGCGGAGACCGCGGCCCGGGCAGAACGGGCGGTGCCCGCAGAAGACGTCGGCTCCGCGGAAGACGCCGGCGCCGCAGGGACGATGGCCCCAGCGGACGGCGTCCCTGTCGGCCTGCGGCGCGTACCCGCAGGACTCAGCGGACCTGCGATCCAGACCGTACGGGGAGTGGCCGGGTCGGTGAACCCTCGGCATTCCTTGGCCGGAGCCGTGAATATCACCGTTCCTCTGCGGTCATTGCTCGGGCTGTCCGGGCAGCCGGGTGAGGTGGCCGGCTTCGGCCCGGTGAGCCCGTCAACGCTTGACGAGCTTCTCCTCGCGGCCCGGGGCAGCCCGGCTGTGCGCTGGTGTGTCACAGTCACCAACGACAATGGCGAGGCGACCGGACATGGCTGCGCGAGCCGCGGATTGACACCCGCACGGCCCGGTGCTGGCTGGGAGTTCACGGTGAAGGTCAGCGCGCTCCCGGCGGGTGCATGTCAGCATCGCAGGCAGAGCGGCGGCTATAAGCCGCCTCCCACGCTGCGGCACTTGATCGAAATACGCCACAAAACGTGTGTGTTCCCGGGATGTGGGCGGCCAGCGCGGCAATGCGATCAAGATCATACGATCCCATATGATCAGGGCGGTTTGACCTGCGAGTGCAACCTTGCGCCATTGTGCCGCCTGCATCATGAGATCAAACAGGCGCGGGGCTGGTGGCTCGAACAACCGGCCCCCGGCCTGCTGAACTGGACCACACCCGCGGGGTGGGAGTACACCATTACCCCAGCCGCTCACCCGGCCTAACCGCGTGCAGGTGTAGCCGACTTTGGCTGGCGCGGGCGTTGGCCTCGCTGGTCCCCGTCGCCCAGCGTGCGGGCGACCGCCCAGTTGTTTGTCCGCCCTCACTCATCTGGGTGTCTCGTACAGTCGGGGGCATGCCTGAAGCTCACGCCGCACGAAGGGCACGCCTCGCGGCCAGGGTCAGCTACTAGTGTCCCGCACCTGAAATCTTAGCGATATATTTGGCCAAGGAGTTCAGGATCTCCTCCGCGGTCTTTGTCCACACGAACGGCCTGGGGTTCTGGTTCCAGGTCTGGATCCAGGCGCGGACGTCTTTCTCCAGGGCCTGGACGCTTTTGTGGACCCCGCGGCGGATCATCTGATCGGTCAGGAACCCGAACCAGCGTTCCACCTGGTTGAGCCACGACGACCCGGTGGGCGTGAAGTGGAGCTCAAACCGGGGGTGGCGGGCGAGCCAGTCCCGTATCGCGGGGGTCTTGTGGGTGGCGAGGTTGTCGCAGATCAGGTGCACATCCAGGCCGGCGGGCACGGCCTTGTCGATCGCGATCAGGAACT
>WNGE01000025.1_pt1 | contig 141911 bp, 133 predicted proteins | sample 5400651 | NCBI WGS metagenome assembly WNGE01 (sample SAMN13153370, study PRJNA577476) | soil metagenome | isolation source: 60 cm soil or saprolite under grassland replicate 2 | place: USA:California | collected 2016-06-15 | reverse complement strand
CGCTGGCCGCCACGATCAGCGTGCGGGACGGATCCGACCAGACCTCCACGACCCCGAAGGGCGGCTGGTTGGCCAGTGGCGCGGCCCGCCCCGTGGTCGGGTCGACACCGAGGACCTTGTCGCCGCCGCTGCCCTGCAGGGCGAGCGTGGTCACCCAACCGTTTGCCGGTGGCTCGGCGATCGGGGTGTCCGTCCTGGTGATCGGCCGCCAGCTTCGGCCGCCGTCGGTGCTGATCTTCTCGGTGTTGCTGCGCAGGTCCGCCGCGACCCGGCTACCGACGAGTTTCCCGCGGCGCGGCGTGGAAAGCACGTCGAGGTCAGGCGAGGCGCTGCGCTCCGTCCAGGTCCGGCCCCCGTCGTCAGAGCCGACGAGCCAGTCGTGGCATCCGAGCGGCAAGGTTCCGTGCGACGCGCCCGACGACGGTTCGCCCGTCGGGGTGATCGAGGGGTCGCTGTCCGGCGTCCGGCAGTCCCGCAGCGTGGCGTACAGGTGGTTGCCGTCCACCGCGAGGGTGTGGATGAAGGTGTCCGGGCCGCCCGGGAGATCCAGGGCCGGTGCCGGCCGGACCTGGTGCTGCGCGATCGCGTAACCGCCGCTGGCCAGCAGTACGCCGGCGACGACTGCCGCAGCCACCCGAGTCATCGCCGTGACCCGCCGCCGGCGACGACCCGCGGCGTACACGGAGTCGGCGGTGAGGCCGGTGGGTGGCGGCGCGGCCGCCAGCTCCTCGAAAAGCTCCCGCAACTCGGTCACGGGGTCACCTCCTTTGCTATCGCCCGGGGTTCCGGATTTTCGAATCCGACGTCGCCGAGAACCTCCCGTAACCTGACCAGTCCGCGGGAGGTCTGGCTCTTCACCGTCCCCTGCGAGCAGCCCAGCGCCGCCGCCGTCGCCGCCAGGTCCAGACCCTGGTAGTACCGGCAGACCAGCACCGCCCGCTGCTTGGGCGGCAACCGCCGCAGGGCTGTCTCGAAGACCATCCGACGGGCCACGTCCTCGGTGCTGTCGCGCGTCATCGGCGCGTCGGGCAGCTGTGCCGTGGAACGCTCCCGCCGCCGCCACACCCGGCGCTGCTCCGCCAGGTAGACGCGCACCAGGCAGGTGTGCACGAACGCGTCGAGCGCCTGCTTGTCGCGCACCCGGCCCCACCCGGCCGCCAGCCGGGTGAACGCCACCTGGGTCAGGTCATCGGCCCAGTACCAGTCGCCGCACAACAGGTAGGCCGTTCGCCGCACCGTGTCGCGCCGTACGGCGAAGTACTCACCGAACTGGCGCCGGTCCTCATCGTCCTTGGTCGGCATGACACTCCTCCTACATGTAGGTGTGCCAGCGCCGTCGATTCGGTTGTCTCAATCTTCTGTTTTGTAGAACGGCGACGGGGCGTCGGGCACGTCCGGTGCGTCGGGCCGGCGGTGCGGGGGCCGGATCGGCGGCATTTTGTCGGTGGCCCAGTCCCGGGGCCCGCTCCACAGCGCCGGCACCGCGTCGACGCGGCGTGCCAGCGCGTACACGATCGACTCGTAGTTGACCCGCCATCCCTGGAAATGCGGCCACGCGTCCTCGGTCTTGCGTTCCGGGAGGAACCCGGCGTCCTTGATGTGCTCGACGCCTCGCTCGAACTCGTCGTAGCTGAGCTGGATCGGGGCGTCCGGCCGCGGATCGGGGTCGTAGCCGATGCCGACGACGTCGGCGATGTCCCGCAGCGCGGTGAAGGTGGCGCGGAGCACGAGGCGCGCCTCCGGCGGCGCATCGACGGGGGACAGGGACAGGTGCATAGCGGCGCCGTCCATCACCGCGAGCATGGCGACAACCCAACTCCGGTACGGCTGAGGCGAGCGGAACGCCAGCAGCACCGGGTAGTTGGCGTGGCTCTCCCCGATGTCGGCCGACAGGCGTTCCCAGCCCTGGTACACCTACCGTAGCTGCTCCACCGTCCCCACCAGGCCCTGGCGGGCGAGCAGTTCCGGCCCCCACGCCGGCTCACCGGCCCGCGACCGCAGCAGCGTCACATCGGTCTCGCGCCGGTTGTACGCCGCGTACAGCGTCGGCAGGTATGAGATCTGCAGCGCGATCACCAGCGGGCCGCTCGCCGCCGCCGCGAAGTCGAGAGCTGTCAGGTGCAGCCGCTCGCTCGACGCGAAACCGAGGGTGAACAGGCTCGACCCGGCCTCCCGGAACGCCGTTCTCGGCTGCAGCGCGGACGTGGCATACGTCAGCAACCCGTACGCGGCGAACAGCGCGACCAGCCAGCCGACGAGCTGGGTGATCAGCATCATCGGGCGAGCCACGCGAGGAGATGGTCGCGGGTCTCGTAGCGACGGGTCCGGCCGACCATCGTCTTGAGCAGGCGTCGCCAGGACCACCAGAGCCCGGTGGACACCCGTGACCCGAGTCCGGGGGGAGGATGAGGGTGCGGACGATGTTGCCGAACGTCCCCACCAGCAGGAACGCGCCGAGCACCCCGGCGATCACGCGCATAGGGTCATCATCTCGTGCGGGCGGCCGGCGGCTGGCTGGCATAAACGCTCCCGTCACACCACCCCGGGCCCCCAAGATCCACGCAAGAGGTCACCTTTGCTGCTTCCGGGCGTGCTGTAGCAGCAAGAGGTGACCTGTTGCGTGGAGACCCGCCCCCACACGCACAGACGTTGGTCGATCCAGTCCCATCTGGGTAGTGCTGGATGGGACTGGATCGACCAGCGTCTTCATTCGGGACGCAAGATCACCGCGACTGATACGCCAGATACCCATCCGGCGCTGCGATAGGTATCTGGCGTATCAGTCGCGTCAGTCAGGTGGCGGTGGGCGCCTGCCGTCGGCGTACCAGGAGCCAGACCATGAGGCCGCCGGCCGCAAGCACCGCCACGCCCACGCCATGTCAGTGGCGGTGGCGGTCAGCCGGTGGATGACCTCTTTGGCAGACAGGTTCGGGTATTTGGACCGGACGAGGGCGGCCGCGCCCGCGACGATCGCGGTCGAGTCGCTCGTCCCGTCGGCAACCCGGTATCCGCCCACTCCGTCGGTGGACACGATCCGCATCCCGGGCGCGGAGAGAACCATGGGCCGGCCGGTAATGGTTAGGCCGGCCAGGTTTCCGTCCTGACCGATCGCGCCCACTGCTACTACACCGTCATATGCGGCCGGGTAGCCAGGAAAGACATCCGGCCTGTTTCCCATCCCGGCCACCACTACTATGTCTGCAGCCAGTGCTGCCGTGATGGCGTTTTGTAGTCCAGCGCTATTGCTTCCGCTGCTGGCAATACATATGACTTTCGCGCCAGACTTAGCTGCGGCGTTGACACCGGCGATGAACGCTTGCGGATTCCCAAAGGTCGTTTCGGAATCTTTGATGGGAAGGATCTTCGCGCGGGGGGCGATGCCGAGCGCACCCTCGCCGTTACCGTGGCCGTGCGCCGCAACAAGACCTGCCATGCCGGTGCCGTGACCGTCAGTGTCCTTGGATCCGTTCGGGGCGGTTCCCGTGACATCGAGGCCGGGGAGTACGTTTCCTGCGAGATCAGGATGATTGCCGTTAACTCCGGTGTCCAGGACGGCGACGACAACGCCTTCGCCTTGGCTTTGGCTGTGTGCCTCGGCAACGTTCAAGTACTTAACGTGCCACTGCCTATCGCGGATGGAATCTGCGGAAGCAGGCGGCACCGCCACCAGGAAAGCCGCGATGCCGCCCGTTAGAGCCGCCAAAGCCTTCTTTGCGCGGTGCTTCACCGATCGATCCCGATAACTCCCGGTCCCGGGTCGTGTGACGTCGGTTCGCTGCCCGGCTCGAGCACCGGCGCGACCCCGTGCTCGACGGCCCACGGGTCGTCCGGATCCCAGCCCTGCGGCTCCTCCCGCTCCCGGTCGCCCTTGCCGCCGCGTTGACCGGCCAGGAGCGGCTGGGCTGCCGTGCCCCCACCGGCAGCACCTGGACCACCGGCCTTGCCCGATCCTGCGGCGGTGCCTGCGGGGCCGCCGCCCTGCCCGAGGACACCGCCAACCGGGTTGACGCGTCGACCGGCAGCACCGCCGTGGGGAGCCCCGGAATTCATCACGCCACCGCCAGGAGCTTGCCCGATAACCCCGCCCGGGGGAAGCGGGCGCGCCCCGCCGGGGCTTCTGCCAGTCGCAGCTTCGGTGGCGCGCTCCGGCATGGTGCCGCCCAGCCGTGGAGCACCGGTCGGTGTGCCACCCGGCTTCTTGCTACCGACACCCGGGCCAGGCACGGGGCCACCGCCCAGACCAGCGGGAATCGGACCGAGGCCGGGCGGCGTGGGGCCGATGGGCCCGGTGACCGGCGGTGTGGGGGTCGGCGGTGGTGGCGGCGGGGGAGTGATCACCCCGCCGCTCAGCACCGGGCCGTTGCCGCCGGGAAGTCCCTGTCCCGTGCCGAGCGGCACCTGCAGGGGGGCCTGGGCGGAAGGAACCGATGCCGAGGTCTGAGGCTGCGGGATCACCGGGGCCGGAGGCATGAAGGCTATCGGACCGTCGATGTGTTCGGTGCCGGTGTCGATACTGCCCTTCGGAGGGTCGTACTCGGGCGGAATCTGCATCTTCCAGTTGGAGTCGACCGCCGCGCCGGACAGCACGGCCATTGCCTCTTGCGCCTTCTTCGTCAGCTCCTGCTGGCGGCTGCGTCGACCTGCTCCTGGTAGGCGTTGAGCTTGCCCTGGTTCTTGGTGTATTCCTCGTATGCCTTCTTCACCTCTACCCGCGCGGTGCTCACCGCGCTCGTGAGGTTTGCCAGACCGAGGTAGTTTTCACTCGCGGCCGTCGATGCCTGCTGCAGGGACAGAAGCAGCTCGTCGACGTGCGTCAGGAACGCCGCCGAAGCCTCGTTCTTCTCCGGCGGCCAGTGTTCGACCAGGCCCTGCCGGTACATCGACAGCTTCGCCGCGTGGTTGTCGAGCAGCTCGTGCGTCTTGCGCCAGGCGGTGACCTGATCCCAGCTCGTGGCGAGCTGTGCGTCGGTGACACCCTGCACCATGTTGTGCAGGGTCACGATGTCATAGCCTTCCCAAACCGTGAAGTCGCCGCCGCCGCCGCTGTCGTTAGGAATCATTGGGTCCCCCGGTCAACGATCTGCGGATCGGCGGTTGTCGTCGCGGATGGAGCGGTGGCCCCGGTCGAATCCAGGTGCGTCGCGTTGCTCGACGTGGCGTGCGTCGTCGGGCCCGTCGTTGGTGGATCCATGATCCGCTCTACGTCCCGTGCCTTGGCCGCGGCCAGCGCGTCGGCGTCGTCGTAGTGGTCGGCGACCTTGTCGGCTCCAGCTCCGATGGCGTAGGTGCCGCGGGCGTAGGCCTGGAGCAGGTTCACCGTCGCGTCGAGGCACTGGTAGTGCTTCGTGCGGACCTGGTTCATCTCCGCGAAGAACAGCCCGTCGCCGACGCACGCGTGCGCGCTCATCGCGTCGTAGACCTGAGGCACGTGGGTGCCGAAGTTCTTCTCCAGGTCCTCCAGCAGGGCCTTGGCGAAGTTTCGAAGGCCGTCCACCCGCACGTTGATCGAAACTTCGTCGCGGAGCCAGCGCGGTCCCAGATCCTCATCAGGTATCCGACTCGTCGCACCCATCGCAAACTCCCCAGGTCGAGTTCAGATGACAGTACGCAAGGTTATCGAAAGGATGCGACATTTCGTGGCCCTGCCCACCCTCGGCCCGCAATCCTGAGGCCTGACCGTTACGTCGTGCGATGATCGGCGGATGTACGCGCGATGGGGACTGACGATCCCGCTCACCGGAGTGCCGTTGGGCGCGCATGCGCCGTTGCTGGCTGAGCTGACCGACGTCGGGTACACCGACGTCTGGTCCTCCGAGGTCGCGGGCACGGACGCGTTCACGCCGCTGGCGCTGGCCTCCACCTGGTCGCCGACGTTGCGGCTCGGCACGGCGATCGCGCCGGTGTTCACCCGGGGGCCCGGCCTGTTGGCGATGACCGCCGCCGCGCTCGCGGAGGCGGCACCCGACCGGTTCAGCCTCGGCATCGGGGCATCCTCGCCCGTGGTCGTGGCGGACTGGAACGCGCAGTCCTTTGTGGACCCGTACGGCCGGAGCCGGGACATGCTGCGCTTCCTGCGGAAGGCGCTCGCGGGCGAGGCGGTCGACGAGGCGTACCCCACGTTCGCGGTGCGCCGGTTCAAGCTGGAGCGCCCGCCGGACAGCCCGCCACCGATCCTGCTGGCGGCGCTGCGCGGAAAGATGCTGCGCCTGGCCGCGACGGAGGCCGACGGCGTGATCCTCAACTGGCTCGCCGCCACCGACCTGCCCAGGGTACGCAAGGAGCTGGCCGAGGCCAGGGACGGCTTCGACGTGGTCGCCCGCATCTTCGTGTGCCCGACCGACGACGAGAAGTACGCCCGTGAGCTGGGTCGCCGCATGATCGCCGGTTACCTGACCGTGCCGGCGTACGCGGCGTTCCACCGCTGGCTGGGCCGCACGGACGTGCTGGAGCCGATGTGGCAGGCGTGGGCCGCCGGTGACCGGCGTACCGCGACGGCGTCGATCCCGGACGACGTGGTGGACGCGCTCGTCCTGCACGGCACCCCGGAGACGTGCCGGGCGAAGGTGGAAGAGTACGTGAGTGGCGGCGTGCGTACGCCGGTGCTGGCGTTGCTGCCGACACCCGAGTTGACGTCGGGTGGGCCGAAGGCGCTGCGCGGCGTCCTGCGGGGCCTGGCACCGACAGGAGGAGACAAGTGAAGCTCGACGGGAAGATCGCCGTTATCACCGGCGCGGCCGGCGGCATCGGCCGGGCCCTCGCGCGCCGCTTCGCGGCCGAGGGCGCGGCTGGGCTCGTACTCTCAGATCTTGATCCTGACGCCGTGGCGAAGCTGGCCACCGAGTTGGACGCGCACCCGGTGGCTGCCGATGTGACCGACGAAGCGCAGGTCAAGGCGCTCGTCGATGCGGCACTTGAGCGTTACGGGCGGGTCGACCTGTTCTGCTCCAACGCCGGCATCCTCAGCGGCGCCGGCATCGAGGCGCCCAACGAAATCTGGCAGCGGTCGTGGGCGGTCAACGTGCAGGCCCACGTGTACGCGGCCCGTGCGGTCCTGCCATCGATGCTGGCGCGCGGCGAGGGCTACCTGCTCCAGACCTGTTCGGCGGCCGGGCTGCTCACCGCGGTCGGGGACGCGCCGTACAGCGTCACCAAGCACGCCGCGGTCGGGCTGGCCGAGTGGCTGGCGATCGAGTACGGCGGGCGGGGCATCAAGGTGAGCGCGCTGTGCCCACAGGGGGTGGACACGCCGATGCTCAACGACGGCCTGGACCTGGGACACGTGGGAGCGCGGGTCACCGCGGCGTCGGGCGCCGTGCTGTCCCCGGAAGACGTGGCCGGCGCCGCGGTCAGAGGGCTGGCCGAGGAGCGGTTCCTGATCCTGCCGCATCCCGAGGTGGCGACCTACCAGGCCAACAAGGTCGGCGACCCGGACCGGTGGATCGCCGGCATGCGCCGGCTCGCCGCCGGGCTGAGCGGGTAGGGCGGAAACGGCAATGTCTGCGTCAACCGCGTCGGCGAACCGCGAACCTCAGCGGCCCGAGCGCCGGGCCCAGCGCAGCGGGCGCGGGTCGGCCGCCCAGAGCAGCCGGCGCCACCACGGCCGCCGGGCGCGCAGTTCGTCCACATAGGCCACGGCCTGGGCGGTGGCCCGCTCCGCCTGAGCCGCGTCCGCTTCCGAAGGCGCGAACGTGACCGCGTTGACCATGCTCGCGAGGTCACCCAGCTCAGGAGCCGGCGGCCGGATGGGGCCCGCGCCCCGGGCGTGCGACAGCGGATCGGCCGCCCGGGCGGCGTGCGCGGCCACCTCGGTGGCGGCCAGGTGCTGCGGGGGTGGCCGGCCGGCGAGGCGGAGCGCGTCGAGTACCTCCAGCCAGGCGCCTACGATGCGGCCCGGGGGCTCGCCGGTGTAGAGCCGCCGCTGGCGCAGCGAGCGTCGCAGGTACAGGACGAGCGCCAGCCCGGCGCCCAGCATGAGCACGAGACCGGTGGAGACCAACGCCACCACCGTGCCGGTCGAGCCGCCCGACGCCGGCGCCGCGGCGGCCGCTGAGCTGCTGGGCGCCGCCGAGGTGGGCGCGGCGGAGGGGGTGGGCGCCAGCGACGGCGGCGGAGTGGACTTCTCCGGCTTGGGCTTGAAGTCGTCCTCGACCGGCTTGGGCTGCGTGTTCGGCTGCGGCAACGGGTTGAACGGGACCCAGCCGATCCCGGCGAACTGCACCTCCGGCCATGCCAGCGCGTCGACCCCGCGAACGGCGGACACACCCGGTCGGGTGCGGAACCCGACCACGATCCGGGTCGGCAGGCCCACCGCCCGGGCGAGGACCCCGAACGCGGCAGCGAACTGCTCGGACGTGCCCCGCTGGCCGCCGCCGTTGCGCGGGCCGAAGAGGAAGAAGGTCAGGTTCGGGTACGCGTGGCCGCTGGGCGCGTCCGACACCAGCTGGTAGTGCTCGGACAGGAACTGCTCGATGGCCTGGGCGCGGGCGTACGGGGCGCCGTTTCCCTCGGCGAGCTGGTCGGCCAGCCGCCGGATCTGGTCGGGCGCCGGGGAGCCGAGCTTGACGAAGCGCCCGACCGTGGGCGCCGGCGGCAGGTCAGCGGTGGGCAGCAGGTTGACGTCGATCTTCGGCTCGTGTGATTCGACCGTGTAGCCGATCCCCGAGCGCAGCCCTTCCGGCATCGCGAGCGTGCCACTGGCCTGGTCGAACGCGACCCGGACGCCGTCGACGCGCGCCGGCACGGCAGCCGCCGGAAGCAGCCGCCCGTCGAGGTCGGCGATCGTGATCTGCTGGGTGACGGCCGTGCCGGCGGCGGGCACACCGCTCAACACCCGACCGGCGGTGCGGTACGTCGCCCCGACCCGCCAGGTGACGCCGTCGTAGTCGTTGAGGACGCCGAGCCGGATCAACGGCTCGCCGGAGCCGGACAGGCGGGCGTCGAACAGGTGCTGGTCGGGGTTGAGCGCCCAGCCCGACAGGCGGACGAGCGGGTTCTCGTCCAGGGCGTCAAGCTGGGGCGGCTGCACGTACCGGCGGGGGTCAGTGGGTCGCCGGTCCACCCCCGCCGCCACGCTCGGCCCGACCGCGGCGATCAGCCCGACGGTCACCGCGAGGGCCGCCGCCGCGCCGGTCGCCATGCGTACCCGTAGGGCGGTGCGCTGGGTGGGGGACAGCTCGGGCGCGGCCTCCCCCCGGCCGCCCGCGCTGGCCGCAAGCGCCACCGCGGCGAGGCCGGCGAAGGCGAGCGGCTGCCACAGCGCGGACCGGGCGTTGGGCCCGACCGCGTAGAGCACCGTCGCGTAGAGCAGGGCGGCGGGGGCGCAGGCCAGCAGCACCCGGCGGGCGCGCAGCGCCAGCTCGGCGCCGCCCAGCCCGGCGAGCCAGATCGCCACGACCGGCACGAGCATGGTGTCGGGCTGCGGCTCGATGGGGATCATGGCGGTGAGCACGCGCGGGATGCCGTTGCGCATGGCGTCGGCGGTCTGGCCGGCGAGCGTGCCGGGCACCTGGCCGCTGGCCGCCGACAGCCGCACCGTGAGCAGCGCGTACCCGGCCAGGACGAGCACCGACAGCGGCGCGACCGCCCAGGACGGCAGCCGCCTGGCCGCGACGCTCACACCGACGGAGGCGGCGGCCGCGCCGACCAGCAGCCGCGGCGCCAGCCCACCGCTGTAGATGCGGCTGAGAGCGAGCGCGGCGATGGCGAGCATCCCGACGAGCGCGACGGGCACCACGGACGCCCGCAGCCACCGCATCACCACGCCCGGACCCCGTCCCACTCCGACGCGAAGTCCGCACCGTCCACTGCGGACAGCACGACCAGGCCCTCGACCGCCGGCGACGGCTCGTCCGGCAGCGGACCGAGAACCCCCACCACGATCGACGGGTACGCGCCGCGCAGCGAACCCACCAGCCCGAGATCGTCGTGGCGCCCCGGCCCGGTCAGGTAGATCAGCGTGTCGCCGGGCCGGCGGTGCCGCAGCCGCGACACCGCCTTGGTGAGGCCGTCGCCGTCCGTGCCCAGCTGCGCTTCCGCGAGCAGATCCAGGTATGGCCGCGCCATGGTGATCCGCCGGCCGTCGCCGCCGGCCGTCGCGCCGCTGACCGTCTGCAGCGCGAGCGGAAGCTCCTCGCGCTGCGCGGCCATGACGATCGACGCGGCCGCCTCGCAGGCCGCCTCGAAGCTGTCGGCCGTGCCGTCGGCACCGCCAGGGTGGGCGGCCGGCCGGTCGTCGAGCAGCACGACCAGCCGGGGGAGGCTGGTGTCGAGATGCTCGCGCACCATCAGCTCGCCGACCCGGGCGGTGGTCCGCCAGTGCACGTGGCGCAGCTCGTCGCCGACCACGTACTCCCGCAGCGTGTCGAAGGTGATCGTGCCGTGCGGCACCCGGTCGACCCGCCCGTCGAGGCTGCGCACCACGCCCACGGGCACGGCCGACAGCAGGTGGACCCGAGGGTAGACCCACACCTGGGTGACCTCGCCGTGGGCGCGGGCCACGGTGACCAGCCCGAGCGGGTCGCGGCGGACCACCCGCAGCGGGCCGATCGTGACGATGCCCCGGCGGTTGGTCGGCACCGGGTACTCGGTGGTCGTGTCGTGCCCGGGCCGCAGTCGCAGCACCGGCACGGCGACGGTCGCCGGACCACACCGGTCGTACGCGATCAGGGTCGCGGCCCGCAGCCGGTTGGCGTTGCGGACGGTCAACCGCATCCGGCTGTCCTCGCCGCGCATCACCCGGTCCGGCTCGGCCTGGCGGGTCACGCCGAGGGTCGGGCGCAGCACCGCGTACCCGACGGCGAGCAGTGCGGCCAGCAGCGCGGCGCAGCCGAGCACGGTCAGCTCCGGGTATCCGAACGCGAAGCCGGCGGCGAGCAGCAACGGGCCGGCGACCAGCAGGCCGACTCCTCGTGCGGTGATCGTCATGACCTAGACCGCGGCGGGCGCCGGCACCGCGACCGACTCGACCACCTCGCGCAGGACGTCGAGGGCGGACACCCCGCGCACCTGGGCGTCGGGTGACAGCAGCAGCCGGTGCGCGAAGACCGGCTCGACGAGGGCCTTGAGGTCTTCCGGCACCACGTACCCGCGGCCGGCAGCCAGTGCGTAAGCCCGCGCGGCCCGGGTCACCGCGATGACGCCGCGGGGGCTCACGCCTACGCGCACCTGCGGATGGCGGCGGGTCGCGGCGGCCAGGCGCACCGCGTATGCCAGCAGCGGGTCGGCGATGTGCACCCGCTGCGCGAGCGCGACGAGCTGGCCGACCAGGGAGGTGTCGGCGATCGCCGACAGGCCGTCCGGGCTGTGGCCCAGCGCCGCGCCCTTGAGCACGTCGACCTCGATCGTCTCGGTGGGGTATCCGACCGACAGCTTCATCAGGAACCGGTCGAGCTGCGCTTCCGGCAGCCGGTAGGTGCCGTCCATCTCGACCGGGTTCTGGGTGGCCACGACGAGAAACGGCCGGGGCACCGCGTGCGGCACCCCGTCGACCGTGACCTTGCGCTCCTCCATGACCTCCAGCAGCGACGACTGGGTCTTGGGGGAGGCCCGGTTGATCTCGTCGGCGATGACGATGTTGGCGAACACCGGCCCCGGGTGGAACTCGAAGCCGCGCGTCCCCTGGTTGAAGATCGTCACGCCGGTGACGTCGGAGGGCAGCAGGTCGGGCGTGAACTGGATGCGCCGCCACTGGCCCTGCACCGACGCCGCGATCGCCCGGGCGAGGGTGGTCTTGCCCACGCCCGGGACGTCTTCGAGCAGGATGTGCCCCTCGGCGAGGAGCGCGGTGAGCGCGAGCCGCACGACCTGCGGCTTGCCGAGGACGACCGACTCGATGTTGGCGGCGAGCCGGGCGACCAGTTCGGCGAAGGCGTGCACCTCCTCAGCGGTCAGGGTGGCGGCGGTGCTGCGGGGCGGGGCTTGCGTCACGGGGCGTCTTTCTTGGTTCGCGTCAGCAGGGGGGCAGCTCGTTGATGTTGTCCGGATACTTGTTGTCCAGGTTCAGCCAAATGAAGGGGATGTAGTTGTCGCCCCCGCCGTACGGGATCTTGACCCACCAGCTGCTGGTTTTGCTGTTGTTGTAGCCAGCCGCTTTCAGCGTGGTGCCTTGCGAGTCCTGGATCCTGCAGATCGCGTTGAACTCCCGTCCGTCAGCGATCGAAGGGTTGATCGCGTTGTTGACGTTCTGGTGCGGGCTTCGGTATGCGTACACACCCGTGTTGCAGTAACTGGGCGTGTTGCAGCTGATCCAGCCGTGCAACTCGTCGGTCTTGATCGTGCCGGTCTTTTCGATGGTGCCGGCCGCGTTGGACACCGTCAGCTTGTAACCGTAGGGCCGGCCCGGCCAGAGACTGCCGATCGAAAGGTGGCCGCAGTTGCCGCTCGCGTTCTTGTTGTCGGCGGTCAGGGTGCAGGTGGGGGTGGTGCCACCCCCGTCCACGCTGAACGCGACCGAGATGGCGTGGCGGTCACTGTCTTCGGTGACGTTTCCCTGCCATTGGGGTTTAGCCAGCGTCCGCGCGGTGGCGCTGGCCGGCTTGCTCTCGCCGGCCGCGTTGACCGCGGTGATCGTCACCTTCACGTCGGTGCCGTCGGCGAGCCCAGTGAGCGTCGTGGTGGTCGCGCCCGTGACGTCGCGCTTTGTGGCTCCGGCCTCCACCACGTACTTGGTGACCGGCCGGCCGTTGTCCTTCGACGCCGTCCAGGCGACCTGGATCGCCCCGCGCTGGTTGGTCACCGTGCTGGCCCGAGCGCCGGTCGGCGTCTCCGGCACCGTGTATGGCACGACGGTGTTGCTGACCGGCGACGCCTTCGAGTTGGCGCCCTTGTCGTTGACCGCGACCACCGTGAACGCGTACTGCGTGCCGTAGGTCAGCGCGCCGGCCGGAATCGTCAGCGTCGTCGAGTTGGCGTTGAAGCCCTGGTCCTTCGGCCCGGCCGGGGTCGACGTCACCTGGTAGGCCGATATCGGGTGGCCCTGGCCGTTGGCGGCCGGCCATGTCACGGTCACCGTGCCGTCCTTGTTCTCGGTCGCTGTCACGCTCGCCGGCGCATCGGGCACCTCGGACGTGGGCACGACCGGGTTGGCCGCCCGTTTCGGGCCGGTGCCCTTGGCGTTGACCGCGTAGACGGTGAACGTGTACTGCTGACCGTTGGTCAGGCCGGTCACGTCGAGGGACCGCTGGTCGGCACCCACCTCGTGCGGCTTACCGTCACCTTCCACCACGTATTTCATGATGGCGGCGCCGTTGGCCGGCGCGGCGCTCCACGTGATGTGCGCGCTCGCGTTGCCGGCGGCCGCCCGCACGTTGGCGGGCGCGCCGGGAGCCGAGACCGGCGGCTTCTGCGGCGGCGGTGGCGGCACCGGCGGCGGCGGGTCGCCACCGAGGATGTTGTTGGCGTATTTGTCGACCAGCTTCACCTTGCCGCGGTTGTCGACCACCTCGGCGCTGGACGAGCCGGGCGCGTTGATGAACAGGTGGTCCTCACGCACATCGAGGTCCAGGCCGGTGCCGGCCGAGTTGGGCACCGCGATCGTGGAGGACAGCCTGCCGCCGGAGTCGAGCACGTAGACCTTGCCGGTTGCCTCGTCGGCGCAGTAGAACCGGCCGGTCCAGGCGACGCAGGGCTTCAGCTTGTGGTTGTCGCCGGGCACCTTGAACTGGGCGACCTTCTCACCGGTGACGACATAGACATTTCCATCGTCGACCACGGTCACCGGCACGTCGCCACCGTTGGTGCGCACCGGCATGGCGCCCGGCCCCGAAAGCGACAGGGTGGTTTTCCTGCTCTGGCCGCCGCGCAGGGTCGTCAACACGGCCGCGGTCTTGTCGAGAACCGCCACCCCGCTGTCGAGCACCGACAGCGTCAGGTCGTGGCTCGGCTCGGCGATCGCCTCGGTCTTGACGACCTTCGGCGCACCGGGCGCGGCGCCACCCGTGCCGCCGTCTTTCTGCGGCTTGGCCCCGACGGCCGTCGGCTCGACGGCGACGACCGTGCCTTCGCCATTGACCAGCAGCCACAGGCGGCCGTCGGCGTCGAACGCGCCGGTCGACAGGCCCGGAAGGAACCGCAGCGGCTGCCCGACAGGCACCAGGGTGGACGGGTTGAGCTGGGTGACGATGCCCTGCACCGAGTCGATGACGAACGCGGCGTCGCCGTGCACGGCCACCGTCACGCCGAGGCCGCCGGTGGTCTGCGTGCTGGCCGACAGTTGCAGGCTGGAGAGGTCGAGCACGCTCACCTTGCCGGTGGTGAGGTCGCGCAGAATCACGTATCGGTCCGTCTGGCTGACCTGAACGCTGTGGCCAAGCGAGTCGCCCACCTTGTAGCGGGTGTCCACGCGGCCGGTGACGCCGTTGACGCGGGCGACCTCACCTTTGTTGTTGCTCCACATCCAGGAAGCGGCGTCGTAGTTGGCGATGGCGTTTTTCGCCGCGCCCAGGCCGAAAAGCGTCGCCCCGATGCCAACCAGCAGAGCAGCGACGATGGCGACCGTCACCAGGCCGCCTCTCCCACGTGCCAGCCTGCTGAACCGCATGGTGGTCATCGGCGTTCCTCCCCGTAGCCGGCGCCTATCATATTCGCTACAGCAACGCCGTCTATACCGGCGCGTTTCGCCTGTGGAAAACTCTTGTTTTTCCTGGTTGACGCCGTTGGCTCGGGGTCAGCGCCGTTGACTCGGTGACGCGGCGGTGCGTTGGGTGCAGACCAGAGACGACGGCACGGCACGGTTGGGCGGATAGATCGCCGTGACGAGGAAGCAGTAGTCCGCGCTTGGCGGGAGCCCGTCGAGTCGAAACGAAGTCCGGCCGGACTCTACCTGCCCGGCGAGCTTCAGCGCACTCCCGGGACGGCCGGCGGACACGATGAACGGAACCGTGCCGTCCGACGGATCGGACCAGGTCAACGTGACCGCCGAGCCCTCGTCGCGCAGCTTCAGGTCGCCGGGCGGCTTCGCCTCGTCGGCGGCCACCGTGGCGCTGGGCTGCGGGCCCGGGCGGTCGCCCGGGTTGCGCAGCACCAGGTAGGCGGCGATGCCGCCACCGATGAGCGCCATCGCCGCGACCAGGACGAGAGCCAGCATCGGTGCGCGCGAGTGCCGGTGGTCGTCCGGGTGGTCCCAGCCGCGGGGTTGGCCGCCCGGCCCAGGACCGGGTGGCGGGGGCGGTGCGTACCCCGGTGGCGGCGTCAGGCGAGGAGGTGGCGGGGGCGAGTAAACCGGCGGTGCCGACGTGGGCGGTGCCGACGTGGGCGGTGCCGACGTGGGCGGCGGGGTGGGGGCCGGCACGTAGATCGGCCCGACGGGCGGGTCCGGCGCGGGTGTCGGCGGTGTCGGCGGCGCCGCCGGAGCCGACGGGGTGGCCGGAGCCGCCGGAGCTTGCGGCGTCGCCGATACGCCGAGATACCCGCGCGCGGCGCGCACGTACTCGTGATCGGGGCCCAGCGCCGCCGGCCCGTAGCGCAGCAGCCGGGTGTAGTTTCGCCGCGCCTCGTGGCGGTTACCCAGCTCGGCAGCCAGGGTGGCCAGGTCGTAGGCGAAGGGCAGGAGCGCCGCGCTGTCCTCGCCGAGCGTGAACTGGCCCGCGGCCAGGGCCTCCTCGAGGATCCGGCGGGCACCGGACAGGTCGCCCAGGCCGCGCCGCAGGGAGGCGAGCAGGCGGGTGGCCGCGAGTACCTCCGGATGGTCGGCGCCGAGGGTGGCGGCAGCCGGTTCGAGCACCTGGTCGAGCATCGCCTCGGCCCCGCGCAGGTCACCGCGGGCGGCGAGGGCGCGGGCGTTGCTGGCGACGGCAGCGAGCTGAGCGGGCGCGGACACGCCGCTATGCTGCCCTCCCGGCACGGGGGCGCGCCACCCGGCCCTCACCCCGCCTTGAGAGCGGCCCGGAACTCGCCCGGCGTCTGCCCCGTCTCCCGCGCGAAGAACCGGCCGAAGTTGGTCGGCTCGTCGAAGCCCAGCTGCCGCCCGATCCCGGCGACCGGCCCGTCGGAGCAGGCCAGCAGGCGCTTGGCTTCCAGCGCGACCCGCGCGTCGACGACCTGCTTGGCGCTGCGCCCGGTCGCGGTCAGGCAGGCGCGGGTCAGGGTACGCACGGAGACTCCCAACCGGCTCGCGTAGTCCTCGACCCGGCGGCTGACCGGGAACGATCCGGTCAGCTCCTGGTGGAAGCGCGCCAGCAGCCGACTGCCGGCCGGTCGGGTCAGTGCCGCGGTCCGCATGAGCAGCACCGCGAGCTGGTGGCGCAGCAGCTCCGGTGGGACCCCGTCGCCGGCCGCGAGCCGGGTCCGGTCGATGACGAGCTGGGTCACCTCGGTGATGATCGCTTCCTCGTCCTCGCCGGTGGGCAGCCAGCTGGCGGGCGCGAACGGATCGTCGAGCAGGCGGGCCAGGGGATCTCCGTCGCCGCCGCGGGGTGGGAGCAGCTCGGGGGTGAAGAGCAGCACCGTCGCGTCCAGTCCCGGCTGGGTCGTGAACTGGTGCACCTGCCCGGGACGGCCCCACAGCAGGGTGCTGGGGCGGCATTCGTGGTCGACGAAGTCGATGCGGTGGCGACCCCGGCCGGCGCTGAAGAGCATCAGCACGTGGCACGGCGGCCGAAGGGGCCGGGCGAGCACGGCAGGGCCCAGCCGGCGGTGCAGGTCGGTCAGGCGCAGCGCATCGAGACCGGAGGGCACGGGTGCTCCGGTCGCAAGGAGCGGATGTCCGATTTCCATCATGATCACGGGCCACTTTACTCGACCGGTGTGAGCGGGGAGAACTGCGTTGACCGTAACCGTTCGCCAGCCGACCGGCGGAGGCATGACCCGACTACTCCGAGATCGGCGTGGGCGGCGACGGACGGGCGGGGCCCCGCCGATACCCCGCCCGTCCTGGTCCGCGTATCCGTCAGCCCTGCTCGCGCAGCGCCTTGGCCAACTCGTCCTTGCTCATGGTGGACCGGCCCGAGACGTCCGCGTCCTTGGACTTTCGTACCGCGTGGCCGTCGATGCGCGCGGCCAACGCCGGGCCGCCCGCCGAACCCGTCCCAGACCCGGACCGCGCGGTCCACACCCAGCGCCGCGACCAGCGGGCGGCCGTCGGCGCGTGCGGTCACATCGAAGGTACGGGTGGGAGGGGCGTCGATCGCGGGCATGACCCGGCGGTGCCGCCAGTCCCACAGGGTGATGCGGTCGGGCGGGACGGCGCGCGGATGCCGGCTGGGAGCCCGTCTTCGTGTCCATCGTCGGCGGCCTCTCCGGCGTCGACTGTTCCTCCCAGTGTCGACGAAAGCGGACACCCGTGCGCACCCACCTCGGCCCCAACCACCCGGGCGGGTTCCGCCGGTCGCGCCGGCCCGATACGGTGCGTGGCGTGCCAAGCCGGCGGAGTGTGCTGGGCGCCGCGATCGCGACGGGCGTGGCGGCCTGGCCGGTCGCCGGCTGTCAGCGCTCGCCGGCATACCCGGCGGGGCCTCTGCGCATCGCGACGGGCGGGCAGGGCGGGGTCTACTACGTCTACGGGCTGGCGATCGCAGGCGCGGTGCGCGCCGCGCTGCCCCGCCTGGCCCCCGCGGTGCTCACCACGGGCGCCAGCGTGGAGAACCTCAGGTTGATCGGGGTCGGCGCGGCTGAGGTGGCGTTCTCGCTGGCCGACTGTGCCGCCGCTGCGATGACCGGTCGGCCCCCGTTCACGGCGTCGCTGCCGGTCGCGGCGCTCGCCCGCCTCTACGAGAACTACCTGCACGTCGTGGTCCGCGCCGACGGGCCGGTCGCCCGGCTGCCGGACCTGGCCAGGCGGCGGGTGTCGATCGGTGCGGCCGGCTCCGGCACCGAGGTGGTCGCCTGCCGGGTGCTCGCCACCGCCGGCCTGGATCCCAAGACCGGGCTGACCTCGATGCGGCTGGGCGTGGAGGAGTCGGCGCGCGAGTTGGCGGCGGGCCGGCTCGACGCGTTCTTCTTCTCCGGCGGCCTGCCGGTGGCGGCGATCGCGCAGCTCGCCGCCGCGGTACCGGTGCGGCTGCTCGACATCGGTGAGCTGGCCGGCCAGCTGTGCGCCGCGCACGGCGAGTTCTACGGCGAGCGGACCATCCCGGCGTCGACCTACGGCCTGGGCCGCTCCGCCTCAACCGTGGGCGTGCCCAACTACCTGGTTGTCGCGGCCAGCATGCCCTTCTCGACGGCCTACGCGGTCACCCGGCTGCTGTTCGAGCAACGGGCTGCCCTCGCGGCGGCCCATCCGGAAGCGCGCCGCCTGGACCGTGGCGCCGCCGTCGGCACCTATCCGCTCAGCCTGCACGCGGGCGCGGTGCGCTACTACCGGGAGGCCAAGCGCTGAGCCGCCGCCGGAAAGGTCAGCTTCGCGTCCAGCCCCTTCGGCTGGTTCGGTAGCAGGCACAGGCCGCCGCCCGAGGTCTCGGCGAGCACAGCAGCGATCGGCAGGCCCAGGCCGCAGCCGGCCACGTTCTGCGCGTGCGGGGCGCGCCAGAAGCGCTGGCCGGCGCGCCGGCAGTCCTCTTCGGACATTCCCGGGCCGTCGTCGACGACGTGGATGTCGACCTGCGCGTCGCTGGCCCGCACGTCCACAAGCACGGTCGCGCCCGACCCCGCGAACTTCAAGGCGTTGTCAATGAGCGCGTCGAGCGCCTGGTCCACGCCGGTGACCACGGCACTGGCCGGCGCCTCGACCGCACCCGTCCGCCGCAGCTCGATGCCGCGCCGGCGGGCCAGCGGCTGCCAGGCGACCACCCGCTGGTCGGCGACCGCCGCCGCGTCCACGACCTGGCTGACCTGCTGACTCCGGTCGGCGGAGGCCAGCGCCAGCAGCCCGTCGAGGATGCTCCCGAGCCGGTCGGCCTCCTCCAGCGTCGCCCGGTGCTCGTCGCGACCGTCGCTGTCCACGTGGTCGGCGAGCAGGTCCATCCGGATGCGCAACGCGGCGAGCGGGTTGCGCAGCTGGTGGCTGGCCTGCGCGACGAATGCCCGCTGCCGGCCGAGCGCGTCGACGACGTTGTCGGCCATCGCGTTGAAGGAGCGGGCCAGCCGGCGCAGCTCCGGCGGCCCGGCGTCGACCGGTACCCGTGCCTCGAGCGCCCCGCGGGCCACCAGCTGGGCCGTGCCGTCGAGCTGGGCGACGGGCCGCAGGATCCAGCGGGCCAGCGCGACCGCGACCACGACAAAGACGGCGAGCGCGACGAGGCCGGTGCTGACCATCAGCGCCCACTGGCGCAGCTCGGTACTTCGCAGCCGGCCGGTGGGTGACAGCGTCACCACCGCCCCGATCACCTCGCCGCCACTCGTAACCGGGACCGCCACGGCCAGCGGATCCCGGTTCCACGGCCACACCACCGACTCGTTGGCGCCGCGCTCACCGGCCAGCGCCTGGGTCAGCTGCCGGCGCACCCGCGCGGCGAGGAAGTCGGCCCGGTCGCCGGCCACGACCGCCAGGTCGCCGTCGCGGTCGGCGACCGCCGCCTCGATGCCGTACAGCTCGTGGTAGCGGTTCAGCTCCGCGGTCAGTCCCACGCCCTGGCCGGTACGCAGGGCCGGGTCCGCGATGGACGCCAGCCGGTTGGCGTCGATGAGCCGGTCGACGACCATCTCCTCGGTGCCGCGCGAGGCCACGTTGGACGCCAGCGGCAGCTCGAAGCCGAGCAGGACCAGCGTCAGCAGGACCAGGTATGTGCTGACCAGCCGACGGCGCATGTGGCTACTCGGCCCGCAGCCGGTAACCGACCCCGCGCACGGTCTGCACCATGCCCGGGTCGCCGAGCTTGGCTCGCAGCGAGGCCACGTGCACCTCCACGGTGTGCGGGCTGCCCAGCCACGTGGTGCGCCAGACCTCGGCGAACAGCCGCTCCCGGGTGACCGCCGCGCCCGGTCGGCGGGCCAGCGCGACCAGCAGCTCGAACTCCTTGCGGGTCAGCGCGACCTCGCGGCCGTCGAGGTCGACCCGGCGGGCGTCCAGGTCGACGGTGAGGCCGCCGGCGCGCAGCGGTGGCGGGCGCTCGGAGAAGCGGGCGGTCCGGCGCATCACGGCGTCGATGCGCGCCTGCAGCTCCGCCATGCCGAACGGCTTGACCACGTAGTCGTCGGCCCCGCTGCGCAGCCCGGCGACGCGGTCACGCTCCTCGCCCCGCGCGGTGAGCGCGATGATGGCCATGTCGCCGCGCTCGCGCAGCTTGACGCACACGTCGATGCCGTCGCCGTCGGGCAGGTTGAGGTCGAGCAACACCAGGTCGGCCGGCGCCGCCTCCAGCGCGCCGGCGGCGGTCGCGGCCCGGTCGACGTCGTAGCCCCGCCGGCGCAGCGCGGTCTCCAGCGCGCCGGCGACCCGGACGTCGTCCTCCACCAGCAGCACCCGCATGGCAGGCAGGATATGGCGTGGAGCGCCGCGATCGAAATGCGCAAATGTGCAATCCAGCTCACGTGCCGACGTCCCGCTCATCGGGCAGGACGCCGACCCCCGTCGCCGTGATCAGTGATGGCTCCATCTCGCTCGCCCCTGACGGGGGACCGCACGTCGACGGTACGGCCGGTGGCGGATGTGATGGACAACACCGGCACGTAGTTGACGAACACTTGAGGTGGCGGCGGGCCGGTCAGTCGCCTTCGCGGGAGTTGCGCGTCTCCCGGCGGTTGGCTTTCTGAATGGCCTCGACCAGCTCGTCCTTGCGCATGCTGGACCGGCCCTTGATGTCGAGCCGCCGCGCGACGTCCATCAGGTGGGACTTGGAGGCGTTGGCGTCGACGCCCTCGGCCGTCTCCGCCGGGCGGCGATTGGCGCCGCGCGCCGCCTGCTCGTCGCTGGGACCCTTCTGCTTCTTGGGCTCCCAGTGGTCGCCGACCTTCTCGTACGAGTGCTTGAGCGAGGCGAACGCCGTGCGGTGGGCGCGCTCGCCCTCGCCGTACGTCTCCACCGCGGAGTCGTGCGTCTCGCTCCAGATCTCCTGGGCGTGCTTGTCGCTGCGCTTGATGGTGCTCGGTAGCTCCTCGCGGGCCGGCATAGCGTTTCACCTCCGGGTCAGGCGGCTTCAGCGTGGGTCGACCGTCGTGGCTCGGTCTCCACCAGGTCGAGGGACTTCAGCAGATCGATGGGTCGAGGTCCGCCGGCAGCGCCACCGCTTCAGGTACCCAGGTCAGGCCCGATTTATTCGCCGGCGGCCCGGCAAGGCGTACGGTGGTCCTGCAACGGAATCCGCGTGGGTCGGACCTCGTCGAAACGAGGGGGCGCAGTGACCACGACGATGACGTCCGCACGGCCCGTGGAGTCGCCGTGCGATTTCGAGGAACGGGTGCCCGGCCTGGTGGCGCGGCTGCTGGCGTGCGGATCCGACGACGGGCGGCGCGCCGAGGTGCGCGCTGAGCTGATCAGCACCTGCATGCCGATGGCCCGCTACCTGGCCCGCCGCTACCGAAACCGGGGTGAGTCACTCGACGACCTGGTGCAGGTCGCCACGGTGGGGCTGATCAAGGCCGTCGACGGGTTCGACCCCGGCCGGGGCACGACTTTCGGCGCGTACGCGGTGCCGACCATCATTGGCGAGATCAAGCGCTACTTCCGGGACAAGGGCTGGGCGATACGGGTACCGCGGCGGCTGCAGGAGCTGCACCTTCAGATCGTCAACGTGGTGGACCCGCTGACCCAGCGGCTCGGCCGCGCTCCGACGGTCACGGAGCTCGCGGAGCGCCTGGGAACGAGCGAGGAGCACGTCATCGAAGGGCTGGCGTGTGCGCCCGCGTACCGGGCCCTGTCCCTGCAGGCGCCGGCCGGCGCCGACCCGGAGGGCGCAACCCTGGCCGACCTGCTCGGCACGGCCGACCCGGAGCTGGAGCAGGTCGAACGGCGGGAGGCGTTGCGGCCGTTGATCGCGAAGCTGCCGGTACGCGAGCAGCGCATCATCGCGATGCGTTATTTCGGCAACATGACCCAGTCGCAGATAGCAGCCGCGACCGGCATCTCGCAGATGCACGTGTCGCGGCTGCTCGGCCACTCCCTGCGGGTACTGCGGGAGGAGCTGCTCGCCGGCTGACGTCCAGCCCTACCAGCTACTCATCCAGGGAAACTGGGTGTCCAGCCAGTCCCGCAGCTGGCTGACCTGGTCGACGTCGCTGTTGAGCCACGACAGCGACTTGTTGATCGCGAGGATGCCGAACACGATCCCGACGATGCTGAACGCCAGCCCCAACAGGGCGACGTGGTGGCCGGTGACGTGCTTGCGGCTGACCGAGGACAGGCCCACGGCGGCGAGCAGCAGGCCGATCGCGCCGACCGCGATGCCCACCGGCGCGAGCCGGCCGCTGAGTGCGGCGAGGACCGCGGTGACCCCGAAGATCAGGCTCAGGGTCGCCACGAAACTGGTGTGGGCCCAGCGGCGCGGCTCGGGCTCCGCACGCCGTTCGATCTCGGCGCGTTCGATGTCGGTCCGGTCGGTGTCGGGGCGGGTGTCTGTCTCGGGCGGGGCGGTGACCGCTCCGGCGTCGGCGACCGCGCGGTTCTCCGAGGCGGCCCGCTCCTCGGTGGCGGCCCGCTCGGCGGCCGCCCGGCGCTGAGGCACCGTCGGCCCGTCGTAGGCGAGCGCCTGGTCGGCGTCGGCCTGCCGCTCCTGGGCGGCGGCACGCTCGTCGGCAGCCGTCGCGTCGCGCGCGGCAGCCCGGTTTTCAGCAGCCCCGCCGTTGCGGGGGTGCCGGTTGAATAGGCCCGTGGCCATCACATACCTCCAAAGTCACCCCCCGCGGGTGGATACGCAGGGGGAGCGCGTATCCGCGGGCGGACATCTATGAGGTACCCAAGGTCGCGGTCCGCTACACCGCCGGCTTTGATACTGTTTGGGAGTAGTTTGCGGACACCAGGAAGGGGTAGGTACGGGCCCATGGAACGCGGGAACACCAAACACGGCCCCAGACTCGACGATGAGATGGGACGGGAGGTGCGCGGCCTCGTGCAAGGAACCACCGATCCCCGGGCTGAGGAGTGGCATCAGACCGAGCCGGCCGGCGAGGACCAGCCCAACGCGACGCTCGCGCCCGCCGGGTACGAGCGCGGCGGCGCGCCCCCCGGCATGAGCCGGGAGGAGGTGGACCAGCGCAGTGAGCTCGGCCGGTTCATCCCGATGTCGGCCCTGCCCGGCGGGCGTGACGAGCTGGTCGACGGCGCCCGCCAGATGGAGGCCCCGGACTGGGTGATCGACCAACTGGGGCGGCTGCCGGTGGGTGAGACGTTCGAGACGGTCAGCCAGATCTGGGCGGCTCTCGGTCACCACAACGAGGAGCGCCGCACCTGACAGTGGGCGTCAGAGTGCGCGCAGCGCCGGGAGCAGCTCCTTCTCGGCGAAGTCGAGGAAGCCGGCCTGTCCCTGCGCCCCCACCTGGACCACGGCCACGTGCGTGAACCCGGCGTCGATGTACCTGCGGACCGCCTCGACGTGCCGGTCCAGATCAGGTCCGCAGGACACCAGCTCGGCCACGTCCTCTTCGCGTACGGACGCCGAGGCCCGCTCGAACGACACCGGGCCGGGCAGCTCGGCGTTGACCGGCCAGCCCAGGCCGGTCCAGCGGAACTGCTCGTGCACGGTCCTGCGGCACGCCGCCTCGTCCGGGCCGTAGCAGAGCGGCACCTGCCCGTACCGTGGCTTGCCGGCCCCGCCCGCGGCGTCGAACTGCTCGAACAGCTCCGGCTCGGGCTCGGTCGCGATCAGCGCGTCGGCGTACTCGCCGGCCAGCTCGCACGACGACGGGCCGGACACCGCGACGCCGATCGGCACCCCGTCCGGCGGGCGGTCCCACAGGCGCGCCTCCGGCACCTGGAAGTAGTCCCCGCCGAAATGCACCGTCTCGCCAGCCAGCAGCGGCCGGATGATCTCGATCGCCTCCACGAGCATCGCGTGCCGGTGGGCGACGTGCGGCCAGGCGCCGACCGCGTGCTCGTTGAGGTTCTCGCCGGCGCCCAGCCCGAGCGTGAACCGGCCCTCCGACATCACCCCGACCGTGGCGGCCTTCTGCGCCACGACCGCCGGGTGGTAGCGGCCGATCGGGCAGGTCACGAACGACATCAGCCCGATCCGCGAGGTCGTGTAGGCGGCCGCGCCGAGCACCGACCACGCGTACGGTGAATGGCCCTGCTCGTTGAGCCACGGGTTGTAGTGGTCGGAGACGACAGCGAAGTCGAAGCCGACCCGCTCGGCGCGGATCGCGTCGTCGACGAGCTGGGTCGGCGGGGCCTGCTCGCCCATGAGGGTATAGCCGAATTCGGTCACGACAGAACCTCCAGGAGTCCCTGCTCCGCGACGACGGGTACGGACAGCGTCTTGTAGCCGATGTCGTCGAAGAGCACCGTCATCTGTTCGCCCTCGTAGCGCAGGACGGTCCCAACGCCCCACTCCGCGTGGGTCACCCGGCTGTGCACCGGGTAGGGGCCGTCCTGAACGGTTTCGGACAGTCCCGCATGACAGTTGTCGCAGTGCCCGCACAGCCGGTCGAGTTGCTCGCCGAAGTACGCCAGCAGGGCCTGCCCCCGGCAGCCGGTGGTCTCGGCGAGGTTACGCATCATGTCCAGCCGCGAACGCTGGACGGTCTGCCGCCGCCAGGACGGACGCCAGCCGGGTCAGGTCCTCGACCGAGGGCGTACCGCCGGTGAAGAACCGGCGCAGCCCGGTGTCCTCCGTGCGAAACAGCAGCAGCGCCTGCGAGGGCTCGCCGTCGCGGCCCGTCCGGCCGATCTCCTGCAGGTAGCTGTGCTCCGGCGTGACGAAGACGTACTCGACGTCGCCGGAGTGCAGCCGCTCCACGGCCGCGCGGTGCGCCGCCGCGCTCTCCGCCGAGCTCAGCCACACTGCGGCGACGGCCTCGTCGTCGCGCCCGACCAGCGCGGCGATCTGGTCCTGCTGGAGCGCCAGCAGCGGCGACACCACCAGCGTCGGGCCGTCGAGCAGGGTCGCCGGCACCTGGTACACGGCCGATTTGCCCGCTCCGGTGGGCGCGACGACCAGTGCGTCCCGCCCTTCCATCAGCGCCCGCATCGCGGTCATCTGCTCCGGGCGCAACCGCTCCCAGCCGAACCGTTCGCGGGCTGCACGGTCCAGCTGTTCTTTGACGTCCATCGCGGCAGGTGCCTACCCGGGCGGCGAATCCCCAAACCCTCCGGTTCGCCGGGCGTACCGGGGGTAAAGGCAGGCGGACAAGGGGAGGCGAGCATTGAGCGTGCTGACGCAAGGACCACTGTGGACGGACGCGCCGCCGTTGCCGGCCGCGCTCCAGGTCGAGATCACCGCGGCGTGCAACCTGCGGTGCACCATGTGCCTGGTCAGCTACCGGCCACCGGTCAACAAGCTGGCCGGTGCGATGACACCGGAGCTGTTCGGTCGGGTCCTCGACGAGGTCCCCACGCTGCGCCGCCTGACCATGCAGGGGCTCGGCGAGCCGCTGCTCTCGCCGCACCTGCTCGACCAGGTGCGCGCGGCGAAGGCCCGGGGGCTGGCGGTCGGCTTCAACTCCAACGCCACCCTGCTGACCCGCCGCCGCGCCGACGACCTCGTCGTCGCCGGGCTGGACTGGCTGCACGTATCGCTGGACGGCGCGGCGGCCGACACCTACGAGAGCATCCGCGACGGCGCCTCCTTCGACACCGTGGCCCGCAACCTGGCCGGGCTGGTCGAGGCCAAGCGGGCGGCCGGCAGCGACACGCCCTGGATCCGGGTGGTCTTCGTGGCGATGCGCCGCAACGTCGCCGAGCTGCCCGACCTGATCGCGCTGCTGGCCGGCATCGGCGTCGACGAGCTGCGGGTGCAGAACCTCAGCCACGACTTCTCCGATACCGACCCGTTCGGCCGCTACGCGGGCATCCGCGACTTCGCCGCCGCCGAAGGGCTCTGGGCATCCGCGGAGTCCGCTGCCCTCGCGGACGCGGCCTTCGCCGCCGCGCAGGAGGCCGCCCGACGGTACGGGCTGAGCCTGCGCCTGCCGGAGCTGGCGTCGTCGGAACCGGAGCCCGGCCGGCCCGGCTGCACCTGGCCCTGGGATGCGGTGTACGTGACCAGCCAGGGCGTGGTCCAGCCGTGTTGCATGGTCATGGGCGACGACCGGGTCGCGCTCGGGCGGCTGACCGAGTCGAGCTTTCCGGAAATCTGGCATGGTGAGGCATACCGTGAGTTCCGGCGGCGTCTGTCGGGTGACGACCCGCCGGAGGTGTGCCGGGGCTGCGCGCTGTATCGGAGGACGTTCTAGTGGCGGGTTACGAGACGGTCGACGCGGTGGTCATCGGCGCCGGCCACAACGGCATGGTGGCGGCCAACCTGCTGGCCGACGCCGGCTGGGACGTGGTCGTGCTGGAGGCCACCGACCAGATCGGCGGTGCGGTCCGCTCCGCCGAGATCACCGCCCCCGGTTTCGACAGCGACCTGTGCAGCGCGTTCTACCCGCTCGGGTTCGCCTCTCCGGTACTGGGTTCGCTGGCGCTGCAGGACTACGGGCTGCGCTGGACGCACGCCCCGCACGTCCTGACCCACCTGCTGCCCGACGGGCGCAGCGTGACGCTCGACCGCGACGTGGACGCCACCGCCGCGTCCGTGGACCGGTTCGCGCCCGGCGACGGCGCCCGCTGGCGGGAGGCCTACGAGCAGTGGCGCGAGATCAGTGCGGAGATGCTGGCGTCGATGGTCGCGCCGTTCCCGCCGGTACGCGGCGGGGTGGCGCTGGTGCGGCGGCTGCGCGCCGCCGGGCTGCTCCGGCTGGCCCGCCGTTTCCTGCTGCCGGCGAAGGTGCTGGGCGAGGAGATGTTCGACGGCGAAGGCGGTCAGCTCCTGCTTGCCGGGCTGGCGTTGCACACCGACCTGTCGCCGGCCGAGGGCGGTAGCGGCGGGTACGGGTGGCTGCTGGCCATGCTCGGCCAGCAGTACGGTTTCCCGGTGCCGGTGGGCGGGGCGCAGCGGATCGTCGACGCGCTGGCGGACCGGTTCCGGGCGCGGGGCGGCTCGGTGCTCACCGGCCAGCCGGTGGACCGGGTGATCGTGGGCAATGGCAGGGCGCTCGGGGTACGGACGGCGGGCGGGCAGCACTGGCGGGCCCGCCGCGCGGTGCTGGCCGACGTGCCGGCGCCGCAACTCTTCTTCGACCTGGTCGGCAGCGACCACCTGCCGGCGCGGTTCGTCGCCGACCTGCGCCACTTCCGCTGGGACAGCGCCACCATCAAGGTGGACTGGGCGCTGTCCGCCCCGGTGCCGTGGCGGGCCGGCGCCGGCCGCGGCGCGGGAACTCTCCACCTGGCCGCCGACATGGCCGGCCTGGTCGACTTCTCCGCCGACCTGACCGCCGGCCGGGTGCCCGAGCGCCCGTTCCTGCTGGCCGGCCAGATGACCACGTCCGATCCGGCGCGCTCGCCGACCGGCACCGAGTCGATGTGGGCCTACACCCACCTGCCGCGCCGGGAGAAGTGGACCACCGACGAGGTCAACCGGCACGCCGAGAGGGTCGAGGAGACCATCGAGGATCGGGCCCCCGGCTTCCGGGACCTCATCGTGGGCCGGCACGTCGCCGGCCCGGACCGGCTGGAGGCCGAGAACCCGAGCCTGGTCGGCGGGGCGATCAACGGCGGCACCTCGGCGCCGTACCAGCAGCTCTTCCTGCGACCCGTGCCCGGGCTCGGGCGCGGCGACACGCCGGTGGACCGGCTCTACCTGGCCAGTGCGAGCGCGCATCCGGGCGGCGGGGTGCACGGCGGGCCGGGCGCGAACGCCGCCCGCGCCGCGCTGGCCCGCGACCGGGCGGTGCTCGGCGACGCGTACGCCGCGATGATCCGGGCCGCGAACCGCGCCCTGTACTGAGTGGCGTATCGAGGCGCGGCGTATCGAGCGGCTACGAGCGCACCTGGGCGGCCCGGCGCTCGGCCAGGTCGCCCAGCCGGCGCAGCGACTCCTTGTTGCGCCGGTGCAGCAGCAGGTCGTTGACCTTGGTATGCAGCCAGTGCAGCGGGCCGTCGGCGGGCTGCTCGTCCATCTTCACCCGGGTGCTGGTGCCGCCGATCGGCGCCAGCGTGAGACGCACCAGGCCCTCGCCCAGCGGCCACAGCCCCACCCGCAGGTAGAGCATCTTGCCCGGATCGCACTCGAGGACCACCGACTTGTCGTGCAGCGAGAACGGCCACGGGCCCGCCTTGTGGTGGATGGCGGTGCCGGGCGCCGGGTATCCGGAGTCGACGTCGCGGATATGCGCGGTGCCGACCACCCAGTCGCTGTAGGTCCAGCCGTCCGCGAGGACGATGAACACCTGCTCCGGGGATGTGTTGATCACGTACTCGACGCTCGCCATTCCTGCACATTGCCCGCCGCGAAGCCGCCCTAACCAACCGTGAATGATCGGGTCGCCGCCGGGGCACAACATTGTCATGGGTACCCGAGATCAGGTCGTGGTGATAACCGGCGCGAGTGGCGGAGTCGGGCGGGCGGTGGCGCGCCGGTACGGCGAGCGTCGCGCGCGCGTTGCGCTGCTGGCGCGCGGCGAGGAGGGCCTGGAGGCGGCCGCCGCGGACGTACGCGTCCGGGGCGGGACCGCGCTGACCATCCCCGTCGACACCGCCGACCCCGACGCCGTGTTCGCCGTCGCCGAGCGGGTCGACTCCGAGCTGGGCCCGATCGACGTGTGGATCAACGACGCGTTCACCTCGGTGTTCGCGCCGTTCTCGAAGATCACCGCGGAGGAGTTCCGGCGGGTCACGGAGGTGACCTACCTCGGCTACGTGTACGGGACGAAGGCGGCGCTGGAGCGGATGCTGCCCCGCGACCGCGGCACGATCGTGCAGGTCGGCTCGACCCTCGCGTACCGCGGGATCCCGTTGCAGACGGCGTACTGCGGTGCGAAGCACGCGATCCAGGGCTTCCACGAGGCGCTGCGCTGCGAGCTGCTGCACGAGCGCAGCCGGGTACGCACGACGATGGTCCAGCTACCCGCCGTGAACACGCCGCAGTTCGACTGGGTGCTGTCCCGGCTGCCCCGCCGCGCGCAGCCGGTGCCGCCGATCTACCAGCCGGAGGTGGCCGCCAAGGCGATCGTCTACGCGGCCGACCACCCGCACCGGCGGGAGTACTGGGTGGGCGCGTCGACGGCGCTGACCCTGCTGGCCAACGCGGTCGCACCCGGGATCCTCGACCGGTACCTGGCCCGCACCGGCTTCAAATCCCAGCAGACCGACCAGCCCCACGACCCCGACCAGCCGGAGAACCTGTGGCAGCCGGTCGACGAGCGCACCGACTTCGGCGCGCACGGCGACTTCGACGACCGGGCGCACGACCGTTCCGCCCAGGTCTGGGCGTCGCAGCACCACGGCCTGTTAGCGGCCGGTGCGCTCGCCGCCGGCGCCCTGGCCGCCACGAAGCTGCTGCGCCGCTGACGCCCCTCCCACCCGCTCCCTCCCCTCCCCTCCCCTCCCCATGATCCTGGAGCTTTTTCCGTGCCCGGGCACGGAAAAAGCTCCAGGATCATGGGGAACGCAGGGTTCTGCTGGTTGTGTTACCGCAAGGAGGCAATGATGCCGTCAGAGGTCCGTGCAGTGGTGTCGGCCCGCAAGGGGGAGCCGGTCTCGGTGCAGACCGTCGTCGTCCCCGATCCGGGCCCTGGCGAGGCGCTCGTCGCGGTGCAGTCGTGCGGGGTCTGCCACACGGACCTGCACTACAAGGAGGGCGGGATCGGCGACGACTACCCGTACCTGCTCGGGCACGAGGCGGCCGGCGTCGTCGAGGCGGTCGGCCCGGACGTCACCGAGGTAGCACCCGGCGACTTCGTGATCCTCAACTGGCGGGCGGTGTGTGGGCAGTGCCGCTCGTGCCGGCGCGGCCGCCCCTGGTACTGCTTCAACACGCACAACGCCCGCCAGCCGATGACGCTGACCGACGGGACGACGCTGTCCCCGGCGCTCGGGATCGGCGCGTTCGCCGAGAAGACCCTGGTCGCCGCCGGCCAGTGCACCAAGGTCGACCGGCAGGTGCCCGGGACCGTCGCCGGCCTGCTCGGCTGCGGTGTGATGGCCGGCCTCGGCGCGGCGATCAACACCGGCGGTGTGGGGCGCGGCGACTCGGTGGCCGTCTTCGGCTGCGGGGGCGTCGGCGACGCCGCCATCGCCGGAGCCACCCTGGCCGGCGCGACAAAGATCATCGCGGTCGACGTCGACGACCGCAAACTGGAGTGGGCCCGGCAGTTCGGTGCCACACATACGGTCAACTCCGCGCGTACGGACGCGGTGGAGGCGGTGCGCGCGCTGACCGACGGCAACGGCGTCGACGTGGCGATCGACGCGGTGGGCCTGCCCGAGGTCTTCACCCAGGCGTTCCACGCCCGCGACCTCGCCGGGACCGTGGTGCTGGTCGGCGTCCCGCGGCCGGAGATGACCATCAAGCTGCCGTTCCTGGAGGTCTTCGGGCGCGGCGGCGCGATCAAGTCGTCCTGGTACGGCGACTGCCTGCCGTCCCGCGACTTCCCCATGCTGATCGCGCTCCACCTGCAGGGCCGCCTGCCGCTGGACCGGTTCGTCAGCGAGACGATCGGCATCGACGGCGTCGAGGAGGCCTTCGCCAGGATGCTCCGCGGCGAGGTGCTGCGCAGCGTCGTCGTCCTCGCCCCTTGATCCGCTTTGCGGACGTCGCGGTGATCGGCCCGGGTGCCCGAGCCGGTGGCCCGGGCACCGTTCACGGCTCTCTGACCTCGTGTATCGCCAGCTCCTCGGCGGTGGCCCCGCCGCCGGCGGCACCCGCGTCCCAGGCCACCGCGTCCTTCTCGGTGTCCTCGTGCACGCCCTCGTCCGGCTCCACGAGGCGCCCCACGGAGCCGCCGGCGTCCGGCACCTCGCCGGGCCGGTCGTACATCGAGACGGGGGAGTCGTCGGGCAGGATCGGCGTCTCGTCGGCCAGCCCCGCATCGGGGTCGGGTCGGTCCAGCTCGTCGCTATCCAGGTCGACGTCGTCACCGCGGCTCGGCGCCGGCTCTGGGCGGCTCAGCTCGTCACCGCTCTCCCTGGCCAGCTTGTAGTCCAGCGACTCGCCCAGCCGGGCCTCCTCCGGCGTCACGCCGTACCGGTCCACCGCAAGCGGCTGGTCGCCGGGGAGCGGGGCGGGGTCCGGACCGTCGGCCGCCCGTCCCGTCGCGAGCTCGTCAGAGGCGCCCGAGTCGTCGTCGGCCGTCGCCGGCAGGCCGTCGGCCTCCGGGTCGGATACAAGATCGGGGTAGTTGTCCTCGCGCATGGTGCCTGATCTACCCGATCTGGCCGAACTGACACCTCCCGCAACGTGGCGACGCCGCTCCTGAATGTGAACGTGTGGTTGGCTGGCGGCATGAAGGTCGCACTGCTCGGGCCCGTCGCGTGGCGCACGCCGCCCCGGGCCTACGGACCGTGGGAGCAGGTCGTCGCCCTCCTCGCCGACGGCCTGGTCGCACGCGGGGTGGATGTGACCCTCTTCGCGACGCTCGACTCCGGCACGGCCGCCCGCCTCGACGGCGTCTGCCCGCGCCCCTACAACGAGGACCCGGACCTGGACGGGCGGATCTGGGAGGCGGTGCACATCGCATACTGCTTCGAGCGCAGCGGCGAGTTCGACCTCGTGCACAACAACCTCGACTGGCTGCCCCTCGCCATGAGCGCGTTCTGCCGCGCCCCGCTGCTCACCACGGTCCACGGCTTCGGGGACCGGCGCATCCTGCCCGCGTACCAGCGCTCCACGTCGGCGTTCGTGTCGATCTCCGACGCCGACCGGGCGGCCGAGCTGGACTACGCGGCCACGATCCACCACGGTATCGACGTGCGGCAGTTCCCGTTCACCGAGCGGGCCGGCGAGGAACTCGTCGCGTTCGGCCGCATCCACCCGGACAAAGGCACCGCGGAGGCGATCGAGATCGCCCGCCGGGCCGGCCGGCCGCTGCTGATCTGCGGGCCGGTGCACGACGTCGGCTACTACGAGAGCCGGGTGGCGCCGCACGTCGACGGGTCCGCGGTGCGCTACCTCGGCAACGTCGGCCCGGCCGACCGCGCCCGCGTCCTCGGCGGTGCGGCGGCGCTGCTGCACCCGATCGGCTTCGCCGAGCCGTTCGGGCTGTCGGTCGTGGAGGCCATGACCTGCGGCACCCCGGTCGTCGCGTACCCGAAGGGCTCGATGGCCGAGGTCGTCGACGAGGGTTTGACCGGTTACCTCGTGCCGGACGTGTCCGGAGCGGTCGACGCGCTGCCCGATGCGCTGGCGCTGGACCGCCACAAGGTCCGGGCCACGGCCGTCGCGCGGTTCTCGGCGGAGCGGATGGTGGACGACTATCTCCGGCTGTACAGCCAACTCCTGTAGTCGCACCCTTTCCCTGCGTTACTGACGGCTCTAGGCTCGCGGGCAGGCGGCCCTTGGACGGCCGACCGTGGCCGGACCGACGGTGCGGCCGCACGCAGGGGAGGAGGCGCAGGTGCCGACGACGCTGGCCGAAGGGCTGGCGAGCGCCGCGAGCCTGCAGGAGCAGTGGCGCTTCGCGGCGGCACGGGAGGTGCTGACCCAGGTACTCGCAGCCGAGCCGGCCGACGCGGCGTCGCTGGCGGCGGTGACCGCGCGCCGGATGCTCGCCGAGGCGCTCCGCGACCTCGGGCGCGCCGACGAGGCGTACGACCTGGTTGGACCGCTCGCCGACGACTGCGCCCGGCGGTTCGGCGCCAGCCATCCGGCGACCGCGCGGGCGGCGGCGGTCCGCGCGACAGTCGCGCACGCCCGCGGCGACCTCGACGAGGCCGAGCGGCGCTACGACGAGATGCTCGACGGGCGGTACCGCGAAACCGGTCCCGCCGGCCGCGCGGTGCGGCTGGCGCGGGCATACCGGGCGCTGCTCTACCGCGATCGGGGACAGCCGGACCGGGCGCGCGACGAGTTGGCCGCGGCCCACCGGGCGCTCCGCCGGGCATACGGCATCGCAGACCCCGACGTGATCCGCTTCGGCGCCGAGCTCGGGGCGATGTACCGGGACGCGGGCGATGTGCCGGCGGCGCGGCGCCTGCTGACCCTCGCGCGCGCCGGCTGCCAGGCCCGGCTGGACCCCTGGCACCCCCTCGCCGTGCAGGTCGAGCGCGAGGTCGCCACCGTCGAGCCGGCACCGCCGCCAGCGGCGGCCCACGCGGCACCGCCGCCAGCGGCGGCCCACGCGGCACCGCCGCCAGCGGCGGCCCAGGCGGTACCGCCGCCAGCGGCGGCCCAGGCGGTACCGCCGCCAGCGGCGGCCCAGGCGGTACCGCCGCCAGCGGCGGCCCAGGCGGTACCGCCGGCGCAGCGGTCGCCGGCCGATCCGGTTTCCCCCGCCCCGGTTTCCCCCGCGCCGGTGTCCGCCGCGCCGGTGTCCGCCGAGCCGGTGTCCGCCGAGCCGGCGTCACCTGCCCCGGTTTCTCCCGAGCCGGCTTCTCCCGCCCCCCGTCGCGATCTCGTCGCCCCGGTCCCGCCGACGGCACCCGCTTCCGACCGGTGGCGGCGCATCGTCGTCGCCGCAGTGGCCGTGGCGCTGCTGGTGCTGATCGCAGTCCTGGTCATCGTCGTGGTCAAGGCGGGGCACCGAAGATCCGCCACGAAGGGCGCCGCGCCTGCCCCGTCGCCGTCCACCGCGCCGAGCCCGACCGGCCACCAGCCGCCCCAGGTGCAGCTCACCGACCGGGGAGCCGCGCTCCTCGTCAGCTGGACGGCGCCGGCCGAAGGGGCCGGCCCGACCGTGGTGGCGCTGTCGCGGGCGGGTGCCGACGCCACCGTGGTGGCGACCCTGCCGCCGGAGACCCACGAGTACCAGATCGAGCACCTGGACCCGCAGGTGGACTACTGCGTGATCGTCGCCGCGGTGTACTCCGGTGAGCCGGCCTCCGCCGCGACCACGGCCTGCACCCGGCGTACCACGACGGGGTGACCGCTAGCCCAGCAGCTTGGCGATCGCCGAGGATTCGAGCCGCTCCCGCAGGTCGGCCGGGTCCTCGTAGGTCTCCACCGCGCCGGCCGCCCGCATCGTCTCCTCGTGGTCGCGGTCCCGCTCGGGCCCGATCAGGTGGTCCAGCAGCTTGTCCGAGCCCATGCCGATCGCCCGGTGGATACGGGCCATCGGGACCCGATAGCCGCTCTGCCGCATGGCCTCCCACCAGCTCACGGTGTGCAGGTAGTTGGTGTCGACCAGGGTTCCGTCGACGTCGAAGAGGACGCCGCGCGCGGGTTCAGCCATGCGAGCGGTGATACCCCGGACCGGACCCGCCTACCGCCGTAGGGGTGCATGAGCGTCGTACGGTAAGAAAGAGGACGAGGTATCCGAAATCTGGGGAGTCAGCTGTGGGCGATGCGGTCGTCAACGCGCGTCGCCTCGCCGATGGAGCGGTCGTCGTGGACGTGCGCGGCGAAATCGACGTCGCCACGGCGAAACAGTTGCGCACCACGCTGGTCGACGCGGTGTCCAACCTGCGCCCGGTCCGGCTCGTGGTGGACATGATGCATGTGACGTTCGTCGACTCCACCGGCATCGGCGCCATCGCGGCCGGCCAGAACGCGGCGCTGTCGGTCGGCTCCGCGTTCGCCGTGGTCAACCCGACGCCGTTCGTGCGCCGGCAGTTGCGAATGATGGGCCTGTCCGACGCGTTCGGCGTCGAGGACTAGGGGCCGGCTCGGCCGCCCCCGGCCAGCAGGAAGTTTCCGCGATCGCGGGATGCCGACCGTGCGATCTGTGCCGACGCTGACATCATGGGTGCGAGCACCACCGCCAAGAGTTGGAGTAGTGATGGCGACCCCCCGCACCCCGCTCCTGGTCGAAGAGCTGGCCAGCGACGCCCCTGCCGGCACGACCCTGCGCATTCACGGTGAGCTCGACATCAGCACCGCCGACCAGCTGCGCCGCGCCGTCGCCGACCACATCTCCGCGGGCAGGCGGCTGGTGCTCGACCTTTCCCAGGTCACGTTCTGCGACTCGACCGGCCTGGCCGTCCTCGTCGGCATCCATAAACGGCTGGCCGCCGCCGGGGGCGGTCTGGAGCTGCACGCGCCGACACAGCGGGTGCTGCACCTGCTGACGATAACCGGACTCAACCGCGTATTTCCGGTGCGGACCGCGGACGAATAGACCCGGATCCGACATCCCTTTCCGGGCCGGCGCGCCCGGCATCGCACCGTACTTTCTCCAGGAGGCCGAGATGCCCAGGTGGCGGGTGGCGGCGGGGTCGCTCGCTCCGCTGGTGCCGGGCATGCTCCTGCTGCTCGTGCCGATCGGGGAAGGGCCCAGCATTCTGCTCCTGCTGGCCGCGGTCACCTTCGGCTGCCTCTTCGGTGGGGCCACGGCCGGCGTGGCGGCGCTGGTCCTGGGCGGGTTCCTCCTCGACCTCGGCACGTTGCCGCCGCGGCTGCAGCTGGCGCTGACCTTGGCCGATGTTCCCGCGCTGCTCGCGTACCTGCTGGCCGGTGCGGGCATGATCATCGTGCTGAGCCGTTTGCACGCGACCTACCAGCGGGCCGAGCGGGCCCGCGCCGCGGCCGAGCGCCGCGCTCAGGAGTTGGCCGAGCGGGTCGAGCTGATCGGCCCGCTGCTCGACGCCGCGCCGATCGGGTTCGCGCTCCTCGACACCGATCTGCGGTACCGGTACGTCAACGAGCGGCTCGCCGAGATCAACGGCGTGCCGGCCGCCGACCATCTCGGTAGGCGGGTGGCCGACATCTTCCCGCCGGAGCTGGTGGAGGCGCTCGAAGGCCCGACGCGGGAGGTCCTGCGCACCGGGCAGCCGCAGCCGCACGTCAACACGGAGGTGCCGCTCGGCGGGGTGACCCGGCACTTCCTCGGCAGCCGGCAACCCCTGCGCGACGCCGACGGCCGGATCGTCGGCGTCGTCGTCGCCGTGCTCGACGTCACCGAGCAGGCCACCCTCCAGCAGCAGATCACGCGTACCGTCGCGGAGCTGACCGCCACGATCGCTTCGGCGCCGTTCGCAATCGCGTTGATCGACACCGACCTGTGCTACCAGCACGTCAACAACGCGTACCGCCAGCTGTGCGCCACGGGCGAGGGCGACCTGCGGGGGCGGCGGCTCACCGGCGCCGACCTGCCCGACGGGGTGGTCGACGGTTGCCGCACCGCCCTCGCGGAGGGGCGTCCGGTGGACGCCGAGACCACCGTCGCCGGCGGCCGCCGCGCCGCGCTGAGCTGCTATCCGGTACGCCTCGACGACGGCACGGTGATCGGGGTGGCGGTGATGCTGGTCGACACCACCGAGCGGCACCGCCTGGCCCAGCTGGAGGTCGAGGCGGCCAGCCTGCGAGCCACCGCCGAGCTGGCGTTCCGCCTGGAGGAGGCGCAGCGGCTGGCCGGCTTCGGCAGCTGGGAGTGCGACGTCGCGACCGGCCGGGTCAGCTTCTCCAAGCAGATCAGTGCCATTCTCGGCGTCACCCACCGCGACTACGACACGCTTGCCGCGGCGGGCGCCCAGGTGCACCCCGACGACGTCGATCGGGTCCGGGCCGCGCGCGACGACCTGATGGCGCACAACACGCCGTTCACCTGCGAGTACCGTCTGATCCGCCCCGACGGTCGGACCATCGACGTGCTGAGCACCGGGGAGGCGGTGCTCGACGAGTCGGGCCGGCAGATCCGGCTGTGGGGGACGATCCAGGACGTCACCGCGCAGCGCGCCGCCGAACGCGCGGTCCGGGAGGCGCGCGCCGATCTGGAGGTCGAGCACCAGGCGCTGCAGATGTTCCAGCGGGCGATGCTGCCGGCCGAGCTGCCCCAGGTGGACACCATCGACCTGGTTGCCGTGTACCTGCCGATGGCCGAGCGCATCGACATCGGCGGCGACTGGTACGACAGCTTCCTGCTCCCCGACGGCCGCCTGGCGCTGGCCATCGGCGACGTGACCGGCCATGACCTGCGCGCCGCCACCGTCATGGGCCAGGTGCGCAACGCGGTGCGCGCCTACGCCACCGAGCACCCCGACCCCGGCGAGGTGCTCGCCCGGGTCAACACGCTCCTGGCGCGACTACCCGACCTCGACCTGGTCACGATGCTGTTCGGCGTATACGACCCGGGCACCCACGAGCTGGTCTGGAGCAGCGCCGGACACCCGCCGCCGTTGCTGCGCCGCGGGCGCGAGGTGACCACCCTCGACCATCCGGGCGGCCTGTTGCTGGGCGTCGTACCGGACGGGGAGACCTACCCCGAGCACCGGCTGCGCTTGGACCCCGGTGACTCCGTGCTCTGGTACACCGACGGCATCGTCGACCAGCGCGCGATCGACCCGGTCGTGGCTCTCGAACGGCTGTCGCGCTCCTTCGCCCGGGCCGCGGACGACCTGCTCGGCACGGTGTCGGCGGACATGCTCAGCGACGGCGACCGGGAGGACGACGTCTGCCTGCTGGCGCTGCGCCGGCGCAGAGTACGGGCCGAGGCGCACCGCGCCGCCGTATCCCGGGCGGTCCGGGGTGATCTCGAAGGAGTCTGGTGACGTTTCCATGATCGTGAAGGATCGAGGGTGTCATAGCACATTGAATCCTTCATGATCATGGAATTTGGGGAATGACCGGATGACAACGTTGCGCTCCGGCGTCCGTTCCCGGATGCTCTCAGCGAGAAGCGAGACATCCTCGCAAACGGAGGTGGCAATGGTGGGCACGCGGGACCGCGCGGCCCGCACCGGTGTGGCCGGTGCCTACTTCGTGCAGGGGATGTGCTTCGCCGGCCTGCTCACCCAGGTGCCGGTCCTGCAGTCGAAGTTCGGCTTCTCCGACGGGCAGCTCTCCCTCGTCCTGCTCGCCGTCCCGGTCGTCGCCGGGCTCGGCAGCGTGCTCGCCGGCCTGCTGGCCGGCCGCTTCGGCAGCGCGATCCTGCTGCGCGCCGGCGGCCTCGGCGTGTGCGCGGCCATCGTCGGCACCGGCCTGGCCGGCTCCCGGCCGGCGCTGTACGGGGTGCTCGCCGCGGTCGGGCTCTTCCTCGGCCTGGTGGACGCGGCGATGAACATGCAGGGCGTGGCGGTCGAGCGCCGCTATGGGCGGCCCGTCCTCGCGTCGTTCCACGGCGTGTGGAGCGCCGGCGGCATCCTCGGCGCGCTCACCACCGCGGCCACCGCACACGCCCACTGGTCGCTGGTCGCCTCGCTGGCCGTCGTGGCGCTGCTCGGCGCCGCGATCAGCCTCACCGCCGGCCCGCGCCTGCTGCGCCCGGTCGAGGAGGTGGCGCCGCTGCCCGAGGCGGCGGGGAGCATCCCGTGGGCCCCGATCGTGGCCGTCGGCACCGCGATGATGCTGATGTACATCGCCGACTCCGCGACCTCCAACTGGAGCGCGGTCTACGTGAGCAAGGCGCTGCACGGCAGCCAGAGCGTCGCCGCGCTCGGGCTCGCCGCGTACCAGACGTGCATGGTGGTCGGGCGCACCGTGGCCGACCGCGTGGTGCGGCGCTTCGGCGCGGTGCGCGCGGTCGCGGCGGGCGGCGCCGTGGGCGTACTCGGACTGTTGATCGTCGTCGCCGCCAACAGCCCGGCGGCGGGCATCGCCGGCTTCGCCGTCCTCGGCCTGGGCCTGTGCGTCGTGGTGCCGCAGTCGTTCTCGGCCGCCGGCCGGCTCGACCCGGCGGGCACCGGCGTCGCCGTCGCCCGGGTCAACCTGTTCAACTACATCGGGTTCGTCGTCGGGGCGGCGCTCATCGGGGCCGTCGCCGAGGGCGTCGGCCTGCGCATGGCGTTCCTCGTGCCGGCGGTCCTGGCCCTGGGCATCGTGGCGCTGGCCCCGTCGTTTCGGCCCCAGCCGGCGCGCGCCGAGCTGGTTGGGCCGGCGCCGTCCGGGTAGAAACCTGCCATGGTGGATGAGATCAAGGCGCTGCACCGGGCCCGGGACAACGCGCGCGGCTTCGCCGCGGCGGCCCGGGAGATGGCCGAGTTTCTGGACCGGATGTCGGCGGTGCCCGACCCGGAGCAGGAGGCGGAGTACGCGACGCTGCTGGCCCGCGAGCAGTCCGTCTACCGGCTGCGGCAGGACGCCCTTCACGACCTCGGCCTCGTCGTCCGCAGCCTGGAGGAGTCGGCAGACTGATCAGCTCTCCTCGTCGAGGCCCTGCTCGATCGCGTAGCGCACCAGCTCGACCCGGTTGTGCAGCTGCAACTTGTTGAGCGTGTTCTGCACGTGGTTCTGCACGGTGCGGTGCGACACCACCAGCCGCTCGGCGATCTGCTTGTAGGACAGGCCCTTGGCCACCAGCCGGAGCACCTCGGTCTCCCGATCGGTGAGCCGGGGCGTGTCGACGGCGGGCGCGGAGGTCGTCGCCAGCCGCCGGTACTCGCCCAGGACCAGGCCGGCCAGGCCGGGCGTGAACACGGCATCGCCGGCCGCGGTGCGGCTCACCGCGTCGAGGAACTCCGCGCGGGCCGCCGACTTCAGCAGGTACCCGCTCGCCCCGGCCTTCACCGCGTCCAGCACGTCCTGCTGCTCGCCGCTGGCCGACAGCATCAGCACGCGGACCGGCGGGTGACCGGCCAGCAGCCCGCGGATCACCTCGACACCGGACAGGTCGGGCAGCTGGAGGTCGAGCACCACGACGTCGGGGCGGGTCGCGCCGGCCACCCGGATCGCCTGCGCGCCCTCGCCGACGGCGGCCACCACCTCGTACCCGGCCTCGGCTAGGTCCCGGGCGACGCCTTCACGCCACATCGGATGATCGTCGACCACCATCACGCGTACGGACACGGCGTCACGATAGCGGCTGATGCGGTGCGCGGAGTTCCACTTCGGTGCCCTGACCGGGGGCGGAGGTGATGGTCACCGTGCCGCCCAGGTCGCGGACCCGCCCACGGATCGACTGGGCGACGCCCAGCCGCCCGTCCGCGGCCGCCTTCTCCAGCCGGCCGTCGGGGATGCCCGGCCCGTCGTCGCGGATGGACACGGTGACGGCGTCGTCGTGCTGCTCGACGAGCACCCAGGCGCGCGCCTGCGCCCCGCAGTGCTCGCGCACGTTGGCCAGGGCTGCCCCGACCGCGGCGGCCAGCTCGGTGGCCGCGTGCGCCGGCATCGGTACGGGGTGCGCCGGCGCCGCGAGCGAGACGGTGGTCGACGCGCACCCGCTGAGCAGCGTGCGCAGGTCGACCGGGGCGTCGCCGCCCGGTGTGGCGGCGCCCCCGGTCGCCACCAGAGCGCGCAGCGCGGCCTCCTGCTCGCCCGCCAGCCGGCCCAGGTCGGCGGCCTCGCCCCCGAGCTCCGAGCCGCGCCGTTGCACGAGCGCGAGCACCTGCAGGACCGAGTCGTGGATGCCGCGCGCGAGCCGCTCCCGTTCCCGGTTGGCGGCCTCCAGCTCGACGGCCCGCTGCAGCCGTTCCTGCGCCTCCATCGCCAGCCGGGCCACGTGCCCGACGGCGATGCCGGCGAGCAGCAGCAGGACGCTGCCGTCGATCGTGCTCTGGCTGACCCGGCCCCGGACGCTGAGGTCGCAAGTGCCGAGCACGATCGCGGCGATCGCGCCGCGGCGGCGGCCGCCGGAGACGGCCCATGCCAGGACCGGTCCGGCGACCCAGGACACGGGCAGGGTCGCGGTGCCACGCGCCCGCCCGGTGTCGCCGAGTACCCACGGCGAGACGAGCAGGCAGCCCGCCGTGATCACCAGGTCGGCGACCAGCAGTGGCCAGCCCCGCCAGCGCGGCCGGGCGTATCCGTAGACGGTGGTCGCCGTCCAGGCGACCATGACGGCGATGACGACCCATGCGACCACCGGGTGGGCGTAGCTGCGGAAGCTACGGGCGACCAGCACGCTGGCGTAGACGAGGGCGGCCACCCGGTAGACCGCGAGGGCCCGCCAGAGGGGGACTTCGAACGCTTCGGCCGGCTTGTCGTCCACGGGCGACACGATACGACCGCGTTTTGTCGGGAGCGCTGGGGCGGCCTTGCGGGTTTCAGCACCCGGTGCGCCGGGAGGCCGAGGGGCGGCTGCGCGCCCAGTCCTGAGCGGCGTACTACCGTTGCGGGCATGGGTGTGGTTCCGTGACCGCCACCTCCCCGGTGGCCGAGACGACGTTCCGGGCCGCGCTTCGCCACTACGCCGAGGGGGTGGCGGTGGTGACCGCCACCGGCCCCGGCGGGCCCCTGGGCCTCACCGTCACCTCGCTGACCCCCGCCAGCCTCGACCCGCCGCTGCTGTCGTTCTACGTCGACCGGGCGTCGCGCACCCTGCCCGTGCTACGCGACGCCGAGCGGTTCGCCGTGCACCTGCTGGCCGCGGACTCGTGCGAGCTGGCGGCGCGGTTCGCGCGGCGCGGCGCCGACCGCTTCGGCCCCTCGACGCGCTGGCGGGCCGGGCCCGGTGACCTGCCACTGCTGGAAGACGCGACGGTACGCCTGATCTGCGACCGCCGGTCGGTGCTGCCGGTCGGCGACCACTTCCTGATCGTGGGCGAGGTGACCGACGCCGTGATCCGCGACGGCGGGGACCCGCTGCTGTACGCCCATGGCCAGTTCGGCCGGTGGGTGCCTCTGGGGCCGGGCGAGGCCGGGGCGCCCGAGGAGCTCGACGGCAGCGACATCGACCTGTAGCGCGCGCCGTCCCTGGTCGGTGCGCTCGCGTCACATGTGCTTCCTATAACTTCGGATCTTGGAGAGTCTGGCACCGGTATTGGTGCTCAACTCTCCAAGATCGCGGGTTGGGGGCCGGATCCGAGGCGACGAACTACCGGTGCATGGGCCGGCCGCCGCTGGACCTAAAGTGTTCGAACCGCACAGACCGGTACCTCCCCCCGCGCGCAGCGTCGACAATGGCGACATGCGGCTCGGGATCGTCGGCGCGGGGAAGGTGGCCTGGCGGCACGCGGCCGCCGCGGCACAGGTGGACGGGCTGGCCCTCACGGCGGTCACCGACACCGACCCGGGCCAGGCCGCACGGCTGGCCGGCCGGCACGGCGTCGTCGCCGCCACGCACCTCGACGCCCTGCTCGCCGCCGTGGACCTCGTCGTCCTGGCGGTGCCGCACGCCTACCACGCCGGGCTGGCGCTGCGCGCCGCGGGCGCCGGCTGCCGGGTACTCGTCGAGAAGCCGATGGCGACGACCGTCGAGGACTGCGACCGGATGATCGCGGGCGCCGCGGACCGGCTTCGGGTCGGCCAGCAGGGTCGGTACTTCGCCCAGGTCCACGCTGCCCGCGAGGCCCTCGACGGGCTCGGCCGCCCGCTGCTGTACCTGGAGCGCCGCTCCATGGACTACGCCCGGCCCGACCGTCCGGCCTGGTTCCTCGACCCGTGCCTGGCCGGCGGCGGCATCGCGATGCTGGTCGGCGTGCACAGCATCGACCGGGCCAGCTGGCTGCTCGGCGCTCCGGTGACCGCCGTCGCCGGATCGACGGCGACGCCCGCCGGCTGGCAGGTGGAGACCAGCGCGGCGGCGACCCTGTACCTCGCCGCCGGGCCACCGGCCCACCTCACGCTGGTCGACGATCCGGAGTTCTTCCACGAGACGACGATCATGTGCGAGCGTGGCCGGCTCACCATCGACCCGTGTGGGCTGACCGTGAACGGCCGCCGGGTGGTAGAGGTGGACGGGGACGGCGAGTACACCGCGTCGTTCCGGCGGCAGTACGAGGCGTTGCTGCGGGGCGAGCCGGGTCCCACGCTCGGCGAGGCGCGCCGCGCCGTCGCCACCGTGCGCGCCCTGTACGACTCGGCCGCGAACGGCGGGGAGCGGGTCGCGGTACCGAACTGAGACCGATCACGGATGAATGGAGGCGAGATGCGCGCGGTACGGGTGGAGAAATGCGGCGATGCCGAGGTGTTGACCGTGCAGGAGGTCGACCCGCCCACGCCGGGACCGGGCCAGGCCGTCGTCGACGTGGCGGCCAGCGGAGTCAACTTCGTCGATGTGTACCACCGCACCGGCCACTATCCGAGCCCGCTGCCGTTCACCCCTGGCGTCGAGGGGGCGGGCGTCGTCTCCGCCGTCGGCCCCGACGTCACCGGTGTCCGCGTAGGCGACCGGGTCGGCTGGATCAACGTGCAGGGCAGCTACGCCGAGCAGGCCGTCGTACCGGCGGACCGGCTCGTCCCGCTGCCTGACGGCATCGACGCCGAGACGGCCGCCGCGTCGCTGCTGCAGGGAATCACAGCGCAATACCTGGTGCGGTCGACGTACCGGGTGCGGCCCGGCGACGAGGTTCTGGTGCACGCGGCGGCGGGCGGGGTGGGCCTGCTGCTCACCCAGCTCGTCAAGTACCTCGGGGGTCATGTGATCGGCACCGTCTCCACGCCGGAGAAGGCTGAGCTGGCCCGGGCGGCGGGGGCGGACCGGGTGGTCGGGTACGACGAGGTGCCGGACGCGGTCCGCGCGTTCACCGACGACGAGGGCGTCGCCGTGGTCTACGACGGCGTCGGCGCGACGACGTTCGAGGGCAGCCTCGCCAGCCTGCGCCCGCGCGGGTATTTCGTGTCCTCCGGCTCGGCGAGCGGACCGGTCCCGCCGGTCGACCCGCTGGGGTTGAGCCGGGCCGGTTCGGTCTTCTTCACGCGGCCCACCCTGGCCCACTACACCGCCGAGCGGGCCGAGCTGCTGGAGCGCGCCGAGGAGGTGCTCAGTTGGGTCGCCGGCGGCACGCTGACGATCCACGTCACCGGCCGGTACCCCCTCGAGGAGACGGCCCAGGCGCATCGCGACCTCGAAGGCCGGCGGACCACGGGGAAGCTGCTGATCGTGCCGTAGCGCCGCGCCGGGCGGGCCATCGACCCGCCCGGCGCCTAGGGTAGGTGGGTGAAGATCCGCCAGATCGGCGCCGACGAGCGCCTCACCGCCGCGCTGCCGCTCCTGGTGTACGCGTTCGACCGCTCGCCCATGCCGGACAGCGACTTCGACAAGCTCCGGGAGTTCGCACCGTACAGCGTGGACACCATCACCCTGGTCGCCGAGGACAACGGCGAGGTGACGGGCGTGGTGTCGGCGATACCGATGCACCAGAACGTGCGCGGCACGGTCTACCCGATGGCCGGCATCGCCTCGGTCACCAGCCCGCCGCTCGCCCGCCGTCGCGGGCACGTCCGCGCACTGCTGGTCGAGCTGCTCGGGCGGATGCGCGAGGCCGGCAACCCGATCAGCGTGCTGTATCCGTTCCGCCCGTCGTTCTACCAGCGCTTCGGCTACGTCGGCCTGCCGCAGCGGCGCACTGTCACGTTCGCCCCCGCCGGCCTCGCCGAGCTGGTCGCCGCGGAGCTACCCGGCGAGCTGCGCTGGGAGCGGATCAAGGACGGGTACGAGGACTACTACGGCCTCACGCAGCGGCTGCTGCGCGAGCGGCACGGGTTCGCGACGTTCCCGGACGCTCGGGCGGTACGGCTGCGCGACGCCGACGAGCGCTGGCTGGTCACCGCGCGGGCCGGCGGTGAGGTGATCGGCGCCGCCGCGTACCGCATCGAGCACCACGGCGGCGAGCTGACCGCGGACCTGCTGCTCACCACCGGGCCGTTGAGCCGCACGCTGCTGTTGCAGTTTTTCGCCCGGCACGTCGACCAGGTCGACCGGGTGACCCTGCCGGTGCCGCCCGACGAGCTGCCGGAGCTGTGGGCCACCGACATCGGCACGGTCACGCAGTCGCGCACGGCCATCCCGAGCCACTCCGCGCCGATGGCCCGCGTGCTGTCCGTCGAAGCGCTCGCCGGTACGGCGGTCGGGCCGGGCCGGGTCGCCATCGAGGTGGTGGACGACCCGTTCATCGCGGGCCGGTACCTGCTGGACGGCGGCACCGGCGCGTTGCGCGTCGAGCCGGCCGGCACGCCGGCGGCAACGCTGACGGCAGCCGGCCTGTCGGCCCTGGTGTACGGCGTCCTGGACCCGCTGGACGTGGTCCTGCGCGGGCTCGGCACGATCCCGGACGACGCCGCCGGCCAGCTGCGGACGATGTGGACCCGCGCGACCCCGTACCTGACGGTCGACTTCTAGCGGTGATCATCGCTCGGCGACACGTCCGGCGCGCTGCAGGACTGCTATCTGCTGCTCAACAACATGCGCGCGTACCGGAAGCAGTGATGCTGATCGCGGTGGACGGCATCCGTACCGGCGGGTAGCTAAGCTGCCGGCCATGGCGCAGCGATGGGCACGGATCTGGTTCGGGGTGACGGCGCTGGTGGCGCTGGCCGGCGTGGCGACGCAGACCGTCATGGTCGCGTCGTGGACCGGTGGCCACTTCACCTCGCCCGCCGGGCGGATGGTCAACGAGCTGTTCTTCTTCACCATCGAGTCGAACCTGCTCATCGGCGTGACCGCGCTGCTGCTGGCGCGCCGGCCGGACCGGTCGTCGCGAGGGTTCGCCGTGCTCTGGGCGGCCGGCCTCGTCGGCATCGTGATCACCGCGGTGGTCTACCACGCCGTACTGGCCGGGATCGTGCACATGACGGGCTGGTGGCTGGTCACCAACCAGCTGCTGCACACCGTGGTGCCCCTGCTGGCGATCGCCGGCTGGCTCGCGTTCGGGCCGCGCGGGCTCGCCTCCTGGCGGGTCGCCACGCTGGCCCTCGCGTACCCGGCGCTGTTCCTGGCGGTCACGCTGGTCCGCGGGGCGCTGGTCGGCTGGTACCCGTACCCGTTCGTCGACGTCAACCAGCTCGGGTACCCGCGGGTGCTGCTCAACGCCCTCGTGATCGCCCTGCTGTTCCTCGCGGTCGGCGCGGTGGTGGCCGGCGCGGACCGGTGGCTGACCCGCCGCGCCGGCACCGTCACGCGGGACGCAACAGACCCTGCTTGAGCACCACCGGCACCGACAGCGTCTTGTATCCGACCTCGTCGAAGAGCACGATCACCCGGTCCTGCTCGTAGCGCAGCACCAGCCCTTCGCCCCACTCGGTATGCCGGACCGTGCTGTGCACCGGGTAGGGCACGTCGCCGGCCGCGCGGCGCGGGGCGGGCACCCGCCCGGTCGCCGCGCAGTTGTCGCAGTGCCCGCACCGGTGTGCCAGGTGCTCGCCGAAATACGCCAGCAGGTACTGGCCCCGGCATTCCCGCCCCTCGGCGAACTGGCGCATCATGTCGGTGCGCGAGCGCTGCACCGTCTGCTGGCGCTGCGCCTCCTTGACGGCGAGCTGGGCGGCCTCGTCCGGCGCGGGCGCGTACCGCGGGGCGGTCACCCGCCCGTTGTGCAGGGTCGCGACGGCGCCCACCCGCTCCAGCAGCGCGAGGTCCTGGCCGAGTCGCCGGGTGCCGATGCCGAGATCGGCGGCCAGGTCGGTCCTGCTCGCCGGACCGTCGCCCAGCGCGCGGGCCACGCGCGCCAGCTCGATCCGGTCGGGTGCACCGCCGACGAAGAACCGTTGCAGCGCCATATCCTCGGCGCGGTGCAGTAGCAGCGCACGCGCCGGCGCGCCGTCGCGACCCGCCCGGCCGATCTCCTGCAGGTAGCTGTCCGGGGAGTCGGGCAGCGCCACGTGCACGATCCAGCGGATGTTGGGCTTGTCGATGCCCATGCCGAAGGCGCTAGTCGCCACCATCACCGGGATCTCGTCGGACAGGAACGCCTCGTGCCGGCGGTTACGCTCCCCGGTGGCCATCCCGCCGTGGTACGCCTGCGCCTTGATGCCCTCGTCGACGAGCCGGTCGGCCAGGTCCTCGGCGATGCGGCGGGTCGGCGCGTAGACGATGCCCGGCGGCTCCTCGTCGCGTACCCGGGCCAGCAGCCGCTTCCACCGGTCCTCCTCGGTGACGCAGCCGACCGCCTCCAGGTAGAGGTTGGGCCGGTCCAGCCCGGCGATGACCAGCTTCGGGCCGCGGAGCCCCAGGCGGGCCGCGATGTCCTCGCGCACCGGCGGCGACGCCGTCGCGGTCAGCGCGACGACCGGCGGGCGACCCAGTTCGCGTACCAGATGACCGAGCTGGAGGTAGTCGGGGCGGAAGTCGTGGCCCCAGGCCGAGATGCAGTGCGCCTCGTCCACCGCTACCAGGGACGGGCGCAGGTCGCGCACCTCGGCCATCCGCTGCGGCTGGCCGAGCTGCTCGGGGGTGATGAACAGGAACCGGGCCGCCCCCGACCGCAGCGCGTCGAGGGCCGCGCGCTGCTGGGCCGGTGTCTCGGCCGAGCTGACCCGCACCGCGGCCAGGTGGGAATCGTCGCGCTCGGTCAGCGCCGCGATCTGGTCCTGCTGGAGGGCGAGCAGCGGTGAGATCACGACGGTGGGACCCGGCAGCAGCGTCGCCGGGACCTGGTAGACCGCCGACTTGCCGTGTCCGGTCGGCAGCACGACGAGGGCGTCGCGGCGCTTCATCACCGCGCGCATCGCCGCGAGCTGCCCGGTACGCAGCGCGCGCCACCCGAAGTGACGGCGGGCGGCGCGGCGCAGGCGGATGCTGAGGGGTAGCAGCGTGAGGGCCATCGGCCACGCAGCCTACCCGTATGTAGTTCTCAGAACTGGTTGCGGGCGCGCTTCAACTCGCTGAACTGCGGCACTGTGGACAGCAGCCGCATCGCTTCGAAGAGGCGGTCGGCGGCGTCCGGGTCGGGGACCGGCACCACGACCGGCCCGAAGAAGCCTGGGCCGTCGTCGACGGCGGTGATCGGGCTGCCCGACTCGGTGCCGACGCGGGCCTGCCCGGCGTCGTGGCTCTCCCGCACGGTCTTGTCGAAGCCGGCGTCGTCGGCCGCCTCCGCCAGGTCGGCGGGCAGCCCGGCGTCGGCGAGCGCGCCGGCGAGGACCGTGGTCCGGTCGGCGTCCTGCTCGTGCAGGCGGGTGCCGATCGCGGTGTAGAGCCGGTCGACCGCCGCCTGGCCGTGCCGCTCGTCGGTGGCGGCCAGCACGCGCAGCGCGCCCGCGCTCCAGGCCATGGGGGCCCGGTACTCCTCGGGGACCTCCCGGCCCCCGTTGAGGATCGTGAGGCTCATCGGTCGCCAGTGCACGGTCTCGCCGCGGCGGTCGGCGACGTCGCGGACCCAGCGAGAGGTACGCCACGTGAAGGGGCATGCCGGGTCGAACCAGAAATTGACTGTCACGGCAACAAGCCTGCCACGGCCGGATGCCTCGGGTCGTCCATCCGCACCACCACGTCGGCCAGCAGCGCTGGCGACACCTCCTCGGCGTACCGTTCGTAGGCGGGTAGCGTCCACCGGTCCTCGACCGGCGTGCGGCGGGCCAGGGCGGCCGACGACATCTCCAGGTGGACGACCAGGTCCAGCGGCAACCCGGCGCCCAGCAGCAGCGCTCCGCTGAGCAGGAGGACGCCATTGTCCGCCAGGCGGACGTATTTTGCCCGCGTCGCGCGGTCGGTCACCGGGTCCCAGAGGCTTGGGAGGATCCGCCCGGTGCCGCCGGCGTCGAGCGGGTCGAGGACCTCCCGGGTCAGCCCGCGGATGTCGAGCCAGTCCTCGTAGAAGGCGTCCGGGTTGGTGCGGCCGCGCTCCAGGCGCAGCGACGCCGAGCGGAGGAAGTCGCCGGTGCGGATGCGCTGGACCGGCCGGCCGCGTACCCGCAGCGGGTCGACCAGCGCGTCGGCCAGCTCGTGCGGCGCGGCTGGAGGTGGGCCGTCGATGCCGACCCGTAGCCAGGGCCCGCCGGGCCGGCCGCCGATGAGGTCGGCCAGCTCGGCGACGAGTACCTCCGGCGAGACCGGTCGGACGGTGGTCACCCTGTCTCCCCGCCGATCTTGGACTTGTCTACACGGTTTGATCTCCAAAGCATGTAGATAACTCCTTGATCGACGCAAGGTACGTATACCCCCGCGAGCGGGCGGATCCCGGCCGAACCCTTGTGACGGCACCGAAACCGACCGGCACCGGATAGGCATCCGGATCGGGGGTAACCCTCTGCGAGGAAGCCACCGGAAAGGAGTGAGTCCCGTGCCAGCTGATGTCACGTTCGTGGGGACCGCCACCACACTGCTGCGGCTGGGCTCGTTCACGCTGCTGACCGACCCGAACTTCCTGCGCAAGGGGGACCTCGCCTACCTCGGGTACGGGCTGTGGACCCGCCGGCGCACCGAGCCGGTCCTCGACATCGAGGACCTGCCCGCGCTGGACGCCGTGGTCCTGTCGCACCTGCACGGCGACCACTTCGACCGGATCGCCAAGGCCCGCCTGCCGCGCGAGACCCCGATCGTGACCACGCCGTCGGCGGCGCAGCGGCTGGGCCGGCTGCGGTTCCGGGAGGCTGTCGGCCTGCCGCGGTGGGCGAACCTGGAGTTCCGCAAGGGCAGCGAGCTGCTGCGGGTCACGTCGGTGCCCGGCCAGCACGGTCCGGCGGGCGTGCACCGGCTGGTGCCCGAGCTGATGGGCAGCGTGATCGACCTCTACGACACCGGCGAGCGCCGCCTGCGCCTCTACGTCACCGGCGACACCCTCTATCGCCGCTGGCTGCGCCGGATCCCCGAACGCTTCCCGGACATCGACGCGATGCTGGTGCACCTCGGTGGCACCCGCGTGCTCGGCGTGCTGCTCACCATGGACGGCCGGCAGGGCGCCGACATGGTGGAGCTGGTGCGGCCGAGGCTGACGCTGCCGATCCACTACGACGACTACACGGCGTTCAAGTCCCCGTTGTCGGATTTCACATCCGAGGTACACGACCGCGACATCGACCACCGGGTCCGGCCGATCCACCACGGCCAGATCGTGGAGTTGCCGCTGCGCGCGAGCACCGGCACGATCTGACCGTTCGGCGCGCCGAGCCGTTCACCCAGCGCCCTGTGCTGGTCGCCGCGCGCGGTGGCATCCGAGGATGTCGGGCGTGAGCGAGCGAATCGGTTGGCTCAGCGCGGTTGGGCCTCCTGTCGGGTCCGGGCGCAGCGAGGGCCCGGCATGAGCGGCTATGCGGCGGCGTACGAGCGCAGCATCAACGACCCGGAGGGGTTCTGGCGCGAGGCGGCCGCCGCGATCGACTGGACGCGACCGCCGGAGCGGATCCTCGACCGGGAGCGTGAGCCGTTCTTCCGGTGGTTTCCCGACGCGGAGCTCAACACCTGTCACAACGCCCTCGACCGGCACGTGGACGCCGGCCGGGGCGACCAGCCGGCGCTGATCTACGACAGCCCGGTGACCGCGACCGGGCGCACGTACACCTACCGGGAGTTGCGCGACGAGGTCGCCCGCTTCGCCGGTGCGCTGCGCGACCTGGGGGTGCGCCGCGGCGACCGGGTGGTGATCTACCTGCCGATGGTGCCCGAGGCGGTGGTCGCGATGCTCGCGTGCGCGCGGATCGGCGCCGTGCACTCGGTTGTCTTCGGCGGGTTCGCGGCGCACGAACTGGCGCTGCGCATCGACGACGCCCAGCCGGTCGTGGTCGTATCGGCGTCCTGCGGGATCGAGGCGAACCGGGTCATCCGGTATAAGCCGCTTCTCGACGCCGCGATCGAGGAGGCCGCCCACAAGCCGCGGCACTGTGTCATCCTCCAACGCCCGCAGGGCACCGCCGACCTCGCATCCGGCCGCGACCTGGACTGGGCCGACGTGGTGGCCGGCGCCGAGCCGGCCGGCTGCGTGCCGGTCGCCGCCATCGACCCGCTCTACATCCTGTACACCTCCGGCACCACCGGGCGGCCGAAAGGCGTCGTGCGCGACAACGGCGGGCACGCCGTGGCGCTGCGCTGGTCGATGGCCAACATCTTCGACACCGGCCCCGGCGAGGTCTACTGGGCCGCCTCCGACGTCGGCTGGGTCGTCGGCCACTCGTACATCGTCTACGCACCGCTGCTCACCGGTGCGACCACCGTGCTCTACGAGGGCAAACCCGTCGGCACGCCGGACGCGGGCGCCTTTTGGCGGGTAGTCGAGGAGCACCGGGTCACGACGATGTTCACCGCGCCGACCGCGCTACGGGCGATCAAGAAAGAAGACCCGTCGGGTACGCGGATCGCCGGTTGTGACCTGTCGTCCCTGCGGCACCTGTTCCTCGCGGGGGAGCGGCTCGACCCGGAGACCTACGGCTGGGCGTCCGAGCAGCTCGGCGTTCCGGTGATCGACAACTGGTGGCAGACGGAGACCGGCTGGCCCATCGCCGCCAACTGCCGCGGCCTGGAGCCGATGCCGACCAAGGCCGGTTCGCCGACCGTACCCGTGCCTGGTTTCGACGTCCGCGTGGTCGACCCGGCCGGCCACGACGTGCCGGCGGGCACCGACGGGGCGATCGTGATCCGGCTGCCGCTGCCACCCGGGTGCCTGCCCACGTTGTGGCGCGACGACCGGCGCTACGTCGCGTCGTACCTGACGGCGTTCCCGGGCAACTACCTCACCGGCGACGGCGGGCGCTTCGACGAGGACGGCTACCTCTACGTCATGGGCCGCACCGACGACGTGATCAACGTGGCCGGCCACCGCCTGTCCACCGGCGCGATGGAGGAGGTCCTCGCCGCACATCCCGCGGTCGCCGAGTGCGCGGTCATCGGCGTGGCCGACGCGCTGAAGGGGCAGGTGCCGCGGGGCTTCGTGGTGCTCAAGGCCGGCGTCGACGTGGACGGCCGAGCGCTCGCCGCCGAGCTGGTGGCGATGGTACGCGCGCGGATCGGCCCGGTCGCGGCGCTGCGCGAGGTGGACGTGGTGCCGGCGCTGCCGAAGACCCGTTCCGGCAAGATCCTGCGCGGCACGATGCGCGGGATCGCCGACGGCAAGGACGCGCCGGTCCCGTCCACGATCGACGACCCCGCGGTCCTCGACGCGCTGCGCCCGACACTGCGCCGCGCCTGATCCTTGCGCCTGCCCTTCGGGTGATCATGTAGAGAAGGTGGGGTCCTGGCCCCACCTTCTCTACATGATCATGAGATCGCCAGCTAGCGCGCGTACACCTCCAGCTCGTACAGGGAGTACCCGTAGGAGGTCGCCCGCTTGACGCCCGCCATCCGCACGTACCGTGCGGTGGTCGGGGCGAAGGTGTCGTTGTCCACCCCGCCGTCCCCGGCGTCGGTCGACCAGACCGGACGCCAGGTGCTGCCGTCGGCGGAGACCTCTATCCGGTACGCGCTGGCGTAGGCCGCCTCCCAGCGCAGCACCACGCGGGCGACGGTCTGCGCCGAACCGAGGTCGACCCGGATCCACTGGTCGTCGTTCCAGCCGCTGGCCCACCGGGTCGAGTGGTCGCCGTCCACGGCGGCACCGGTCGAGTACCCGAACTGGGTCGCCGACGCCTGCACCGGCCGCCCGGCCGCCAGGTTGGCGACGTTGTCCCCGCGCCTGGCCGGGAACGACACGACCTGCTGGTACGTGGGCCGGTTCTGCCAGGCGATCAGCGGGTCGGTGATGCCGCCGAGTGGGGACTGGACGATCGCGTCGGCGCACCACTGGTCTCCCGCGCCGCAGGTGGCGTCGCCCGGGTACACCTGGGCCGGGGTGAGCGCCGCCGCCTGCGCGAGCGAGTCGACCAGCACCTGCCGGCACGCCGCCAGTTCCCCACCGCCGCAGTACGTGCGCGGCAACGGTGCCTGGACCGGGTCGCCGAGCACCGCCCGGATGTCCTTGTCCACGTAGCCGTACCAGCCGTACTGGAACGACGAGCCCTTGTGCCCCTGCGCCTCGTTGATCGACGGCGGCAGGTCACCGACCTCGCCCTGCTGGCCGCCGGACGGCGACTCGTTGATCTGGATCGCCGCGACCACCGACCGGTACAGGTCGAGGCCCATGCCCGGCTTGAACTCGGCGGCGACCAGCAGCGGCCACCACGCGTCGAAGATCCGGATCGCGTCGGCGTGCTGGTAAACCTTCGAGCCGGGCACGGTCTCGATGCGCTTGAAACCGGCCTGCTGCCACGCCTTCAGCTTGTCGACCACCGGATCGGACCGGTCGCCGATGACCCGCAGCAGGTTGCCGAGGATCTTCTCCGCGCGCAGGTCGCTCACCGCGGCGTCTTCGGCGACCTTCACGGTGCCGGCCCGGTCCAGCTTCTTCCCGCCGGCGAGGGCCGCCCGTACCCGCGCGTCCAGCAGGTCGGCGCGCTGCACCGAGCCGAAGCTGAAGTTGCCGTCGGCCGCCGAGAAGTCCTTGGCCTGCTTGTTGTTCCAGCTGACGTAGTAGTCCTGGTTGACCCCGTGCGGGTGGGCGTCGGCCGGCAGGTAGCTGGCCGTGTTGACGGCCGCGTCCCAGCCTTGCCACTCGTACGCGGCCTCCGCCTTCATCGGCAGGTTCGGGTCGCTGCCGGCAGCGCGCACCGGGTTGAGCCCGGAGTTGAAGTACGCCGCTTCGCTGGAGTTGACGTAGAACCAGTTGAACGCGTACCCGACCTGTGCCGCCGCGGTCTGGAAGCCGGCTGCGGTGCCCATCGACTGCGGCTCGTTGAACATCTGGAACCCGACCGCCGAGTCCGCCTCGTGCCGGTAGGTCGAGCGCAGGCTGGTGAACGCGACCGGCTTGCCGTCGACCACGCCGCGCCAGGACACGAGGCCGTACTTGGTGCGCAGCACGACCAGCCGGTACGAGCCGGCCGCCGTCCCGTCGGCGACCGTGGGCTTCCACTCGTTGCGCCGCTCCAGGCTCTCCATCGCCAGGCACTGGCCGCGCCACAGGTAGTGCTGGGAGTTCACGGTGACCGGCGACCCGTCGGGCGAGCACAGCGGCACCGCGTACGAGTCGGTGATGTCCTGGGTGGCCGACGTGGCGCTCCAGGAGTAGTCCAGCCCGCGCCCGATCAGCACGTACATGTTGAGCCCGGCGAACGCGATCCCCCGCGCGGCGATGCCGGGGCCGCGCAGTTCCTGCACCATCAGCAGTTGCGGTGAGAAGTACCCGGTCTGCGGCCCGAACACCGCGATCGGGTGCCCGTCGGCCGACTTCTGGCCGGAGATGACGACGGCGTTGGACATGCCCTGGTGCTTCGGGCCGACGGTCAGCCCCGGCAACACCCCGGCGGCGCCCTGCGTGGCCCCCGCCGATCCGGTCTTGTCGTAGACGATCGGCTCCGCCCTTGCCGTCCCGGGGTCCGGCAGCGCAACCGACGCCGCGTTCGCGGGCGCCTGCCCGTACGGGAAGCTCTGTCCATCGTGGAGCGTGGTGACCGTCTCGGGGTCGTTCTGCTCCCGGAACGCGGCCCATACCCGGTCGCCCTCCGCGATGCCGTACTTCGCCCGTGCCGCGATCCGGACCAGCGCGGACTGCATCTCCCCGCCACCCCCGCCGCCGAAGATGCCGCCGACGACACCGGCGACCGCGATGAGGTCGGTCAGCTTGAACGGCTCCGGGCCACCCGCGTTGGTGATCGCGTCGAGGTGACCGGTGAGCACGTATTCGCCCGGGCAGTTGCGGGCGGCCATGCAGTCGGCGATGTACTTGTTGATCCCCGCCACGTAGGCGGTCACGTCGTCGTAGAGCTGCGCGCCGCGCGTACCCTGCCGGCGCAGCCGCTCGACCTGGTCGGCGAGGTCGGCCTCGGTGTAGGGGGCGTTGTGCCAGACGCTCTGCTCGAGGGCCTGGTTGCCGGGCGCCCCGCCGGCGAACGAGGTGATCTGCCCGCGCCCGAGGTGGCGCATGAGATCCATGACGAACAGCCGGTCCTCAGCGCCGGCGTAACCGGCCCCGTACATGGTCCCGGCGCGGGTGGTGCCGGTGACGTGCGGGATGCCGGTCGCCTTCTCCCGGACGATCGTCACGTCCGCCCGGGGCTTCTGGACGCGCTCGACCTGGCCGGCGGGTACGCCCATTGACGCGTCGTTGAAGAAGCGCGAGATCTGGTCGTTGGTGAGGCCGGTGTAGCTGTAGACCAGGTTGGAGTACTTGTCGAGCTGGTCCGTCGTGTGCGGGGGACGGGTGCCGAGCGCCTTGTGGGCCAGGATGTCGGCCAGCGTGGCATTGCCGTTCTCACCCGGCGGGACGATGTCGTTGCACTGCCCGAGGCAGTAGTCGTCGGCGACCGCCGCCGCCTGCGCCGCGTTGGCGCTCGTGATCGGCACTCCGGGAAATGAGCCGGCGGCGACCGAGGCGGCGACGGCCACGCTCACCGCCGCGGCTCTCCAGGTGACCGAGTTGCGAGGGGGAATGCGCATCGCGGTTTCCCTTCGGGAAGAGGCGCCATCGGGGGCGGCGATGGCGGGGCCGGTGGCAGCCGGCGGTCGCGCGTGTCAAGAGGATCGAGCCTGCAAGTTATGTGAGAAACATTCGGATACCGGATGGTAACAATGAAGTACGTCACTGTATGGGGCTCCTCCGTCATTTGCACATCGGTGCAATCCGGGCTCCGGCCACACAAAGAAACGGACCGCCCTCGGAGGTGAGGGCGGCCCGCGTGGACCGACTTCGCGATCGTCGACACCTGGCGGCGCTATCGGCCCGCCAGGTGTCCAAGATCCTCGGGTTAGCGGCGCCAGCGGCCGCCGCCACGCCATGCGGTAAGCGCGCCAGCCAGGTGCAGCGCGAGGCAGAGCAGGCCGGCGATCACCAACGTGTTGGCGCCGAGCCGGTCGAGGCTCGTGCCGGTCAGGTCAAAGAGCAGGGCGAGCCCGAAAAGTACCGCGGCGATGATCGCGAACATATTTGTCCTCCGACGATGATGTAGTTGCGCCGCTGGTACCCCGAGAGGTCGAAAGTCATGCATGGGGGAGATCAGGCTGGCGCGGGCTGCTCGGCGAGGCCGTCGACGCCTTCCACGCCGCCGCTCGCACGCCCGAACTCGGCCACCAGCGCGGCCGCGCCGACCGGAGCGATCTCCCACCACGAGCGCATCAGCAGGCTGCGCGGGCGCCAGTGCGGATGGAACTTGGCGCTGAAGCGAAACAGCGGCCGCAGCTCGACCAGCAGGTGGTGGGCCAGCCGGCGCCGCCCGGCGAGGCCGCGGGCGAGCACGAGGAGCAGCGCGGCGAGCGCGTACCCGTCCTCGCGGGTCAGCCGCGCACCGTTGACCAGGCTCTGCACGTGTGCGCACAGGCTCGCGGCCGGCCCTCGCGACAGGGCGCCTGCGGGGTTGGCGTCCGCGATGGCGATGGTCGCGACGAGTCCGGCCGAAGCGCGCAACGCCCATGACCGCATGACAATCATCATCTCCGATGTGCGGAATCCACGTACAGACCACATGTCGGACAGCCGTTTGGCAGCAAGGCGGCTGAGCCCGGTAAGTTGTGCCCGCTTCGGTCGGGCGGAGAGCGCGCAACGGATTCTTAACAGGACCTGCGACGCTGGGTCGCCAGCCGAAGACTGGCAGCTCATGCCGCGTTCACGAGATCCACTAGATCGGAAACCGACGGGGAGGCTACACATTTTGTGCAAGGTGTACCACAAGCCGTCGATACGCTGACGGATCGTGGGCCTCGGCATGGACGGTCGTAACCGTGACATCGGTCGACGGGTCAGCTACTGGCGGACCCGTCGTGGTCTGACCCGCCAGCAGTTCGCCGATCTCGTTGGCCGGTCCATGAGCTGGGTCGACAAGGTGGAGACCGGTCAGCGCGGCCTGGTCCGGCTGCCGATGCTGGAGGCCGTCGCCACCGCGTTGCAGGTCGACGTCGCCGCGCTCACCGACGACGAGATCGCCCGCCGCGCTGCGCAGAGCCCGGACGCCGTCGAGGTCCGCGCCATCCGTGGGGCGCTCGGGTCCTACCAGGTGATCCTGGGTGGCGTGTGCGAACGGCCGGATCTGGGCCGCCTGCGCGGACAGGTCGATTACGCCTGTGCGGCCTGGCTGTCGTCGCACTTCACGACGATGGGCCGCGTGCTGCCGGGGCTCATCACCGACGCGCAGTGTGCGGTGGAGCAGCTTGACGGCGAGGACCGGCTCGCCGCGACCCGATCCCTTGTGATGACCTACCGGCTGGCCTCGTCGACGCTGCTGAAGTTCGAGACCACGGAGATGGCCTGGCTGGCCGCCGACCGGGCGATGATGGCGGCGCGCTCGGTCGGCGACACCATCTGCCTGGCCCGCGCCACCCGCAGCGTCGCACGGGCGATGGCCGGCATCGGCCAGCGCCAGCACGCCATCGACGTGCTCGTCGCGATGGCCAACCGGATGGAGCCCGAGTTGGCCTCGGGCGACCGCCAGTTGCTGGCGCTGTACGGCATGCTGCTGCTGCCCGCCGAGATCGCCGCGGCACACGACGGCGACAGCAACACCGCCTTGACGATGCACGAGCAGGCCACCCAGATCGCGCGCCGGCTGGGCCCCGGATACGTCGACCCGGTCAACGTCTTCGGCCAGACCAACGTCTCGCTGCACCGGCTGGCCGCCCTGGTCCGGATGGGTGAGGGCGGCCGCGCGGTCGAATACGCACGCAGCATCGAGCCACACGCCGTCGCCCAGCTGCCCACCGAGCGTAAGGCGGCCTACCTGCTCGACCTGGCCGAGGCGCACCGGCAGTGCCGCCAGCACAGCGAGGCGGCCGGTGCGCTGGTGCACGCCGAGCGGGTGGCGCCCGAGGAGCTGCGGTGCCGGCCCGCGGCGCACACGTTGATCCGGCGGCTGCTCGACGTCACGTCCGGGCAGTCCGCCGCGCAGTTGCGCCAGGTCGCCGAGCGCGCCGGGATCGCCGCCTGAGTTAGCCGGGATCGCCGCCTGAGTTACTTGCGGCGCCTGCCGAACATCATGCGCATCGCGGCCAGCAGGAGCACCGTGCCCACGATGATGCCCAGCAGCTTGACGCCGTTCACTGCGGTCGACTCGGGGGACGCGAGCGGCAACAGGGTCATGCGTCGATGCTCCCATCCCGGTGCGGGGATCGCCGCCGCGCTGCCGTGCTCCCACTGATCCAGAAACGTTTGCTGAGCCGTTCGGACAGGGTCGACCGGCCCACGCGTACCGCTCCGGTGCGCGGAAAGATCGGACGAATCTTTGACCCCTAGACGTCGAGGAGTCTAAATGTTCAGATGCAAGCCGAAAACCTTTTCGGGGCACCTTCGAAAGGAGCACCAGCATGGCGCGGTTGCACTCGCGGCGCGACCTCCTCCGGGCCGGTGGCCTGGTGGCGGGCGGTCTGCTCGGCGGCGCGGCGCTGTCGAACGTGGCGCTCGCACAGCAGTCGGAGCAGGTGTGGACGTCCGGGTCCGCCGGCTCCGCCGTGGCCGCGGCCTCTCCGTGGGACGACCTGCCGACCATCCTGGCGCGGATCACCCCCCCGACGTTTCCCAACAAGACGTTCGACATCACGGCCTACGGGGCGAAGCCCGGCGGCACCGCCGACGCCAGCGACGCGTTCAAGGAGGCGATCGCGGCGGCCAACGCGGCCGGCGGCGGCCAGGTACTGGTCCCGAAGGGCACGTTCCTGACCGGCGCGATCACGCTGCTCAGCAACGTCAATCTGCACCTCGCCGACGGCGCGACGGTCAAGTTCAGCACCGATCCCAAGAAGTACCCGAACGTGTTCACCCGCTGGCAGGGCATCGAGCTGATGAACTTCTCGGCGTTCATCTACGCGTACGGGCAGACCAACATCGCCATCACCGGCAGCGGCAACGCGCTTCTCGACGGCCAGGGCCCGAGCGGGCCGTGGTTCGGCTACGACGGCAAGCGCCAGCCCGACTGGAACAAGCTGCAGCAGCTGGCCGTCGACAAGGTACCCGTGGAGAAGCGGGTCTACGGCCTCGGCCACTACCTCAAGCCCAACTTCATCCAGCTCTACAAGTGCAAGAACATCCTGATCGACGGCGTTCGCCTGCGGAACTCGGCGATGTGGAACATCCACCCGGTGCTCTCGTCGAACATCACGGTGCGCAACGTCAACATCTACAGCCGTGGTGGCATGGTCGACGGCATCGACCCGGAGTCGTGCAAGGACGTCTACATCCACGACAACTACTTCGACACCGGTGACGACGCCGTCGCGATCAAGTCCGGCCGGGACGCCGACGGCCTGCGGATCAACATGCCGACCGAGAACGTCGTGGTCGAGAAGAACCAGATGCGCGGGCGGTGGGGTGCGCTCACCGTCGGCAGCGAGGCGTCCGGCGGGGCCCGCAACATCTTCTTCCAGGACTGCGACATCGCGCCGGGCAGCAGCTACCACCCGTTCTACGCGGTGTACATCAAGACCAACAAGCGGCGCGGCGGCACCATCGAGAACATCAACGTCCGCCGGATCACCGGTAAGACGTTCGACAAGGGCGGCATCTTCGTCACGATGAACTACAGCCTGACCGGGCCGGGCTTCGGCGCCGTCGTCCCGCCCACCGTCCGCAACATCACGGTGGAGAACCTGACGGTCAACGGCGCCCCGGAGGCGATCAAGCTGGACGGCCTGTCGGCCAGCCACATCAAGAACGTCCGGGTCATCAACTGCACGTTCACCAACATCAAGAATGCGACGCCGTCGATCAAGAACGCCGATGGCACGGTGTTCACCAACGTCAAGATCAACGGCAAGACCATCTGACCGTACGCCAGGAGGGTGCCCCTCTCGGGCGCTGCGCGCCAGCAGGGGCACCCTCTTCGCGCCGGCTACGGCTTGAGCAGCACCTTGACGGTGCCGTCCTTCTTCTCCTGGAAGTTCTCGTACATCTCCGGTGCCCGCTCCAGCGGCACCCGGTGCGTCGCGAAAGTCTCCACCCCGAGCGGGTCCTCGTCGACCAGCAGCGGCATGATCTCGTCCACCCAGGTGCGCACGTTCGCCTGACCCATCCGCACCTGGACCTGCTTGTCGAACAGGGTCATCATCGGCATCGGGTCGGCCATGCCGCCGTAGACGCCGATCAGCGAGATCGTGCCGCCCCGGCGGACGATGTCGACCGCCGAGTGCAGTGCGGCCAGCCGGTCGACGCCGGCCTTCTCCATCACCCTCGCCTCGACCGGATCCGGCAGCAGCGACGAGATCGTCTGGGCCAGCTTGCCGACCGGCGAGCCGTGCGCCTCCATGCCGACCGCGTCGATGACCGAGTCCGGGCCGCGCCCGCCGGTCATGTCCCTGATCGTGTTGCCCAGGTGGTCGACCTGGGTGACGTCGATGACCTCCACACCGCGCGTACGCGCGCGCTCCAGCCGCTCCGGCACCAGGTCCACCCCGATCACCCGGCTCGCGCCGCGGTGCTGGGCGACGCGGGAGGACATGTCGCCGACCGGGCCGAGCCCCAGGACCACGACGGTCCCATCCGGCGGGACCGCGCCGTACTCGACCGCCTGCCACGCGGTGGGCAGCACGTCCGACAGGTACACGAACCGGTCGTCCGGCGGGCCGTGCGGCACCTTGATCGGGCCGAACTGCGCCTGCGGCACCCGCAGGTACTCCGCCTGCCCGCCCGGCACCTCGCCGTACAGCTTCGTGTAGCCGAACAGCGCCGCCCCCATGCCGTGCTCGCGAACCTGCGTGGTCTCGCACTGGGTCGGCAGGCCCTCCACGCACATGAAGCAGTGGCCGCACGCGATCTGGAACGGGATGACCACGCGGTCGCCCGTCTTCAGGGTGGTGATGCCGGGGCCGACCTCCAACACCTCGCCCATCGGCTCGTGGCCGAGGATGTCGCCCTTGCCCATGAACGGCCCGAGAACCTCGTAAAGGTGCAGGTCCGAGCCGCAAATGCCGCTGGAGGTGACCTTGATGATGATGTCGTTGGGGTCCTGGATTCCCGGGTCCGGAACCGACTCCACCCGAACGTCGCGCTTGCCGTGCCAGGTGGCTGCCTTCATCGCGGTTTCCTCCCGCTGGTGTCGATCACCCTCATCGAGGTCCGCTACCCGTGGGATGTAGGGCGAAACCGCGGAAGGTACGGCCGGGTCATCCTGCCGGAGCTGACACCGTGTGACCGCGCTCAATTCCGCCGGCCGGCGCCCCCGGCGTACGGGTGACCGGGAGGCCGCGCCGGTGGGCCAGCCCGGCGAGGGTCACGGCGTCGCGGACGGCCGCGCCGCCGGGGTCGTTGTTGAAGTACACGTACACCGGCGCGTCCGGGGTGAACTCGGCGGCGATCCGGTCCAGCCAGGTGCTCAGCGCCTGCCGCCCGTACCCGGGTCGCGGCTGCGCCCGCCCCTCGTGCAGCCGCAGGTACCCCCAGTCGGCGGTGCGCCACAGCGGGGTGACCGGCCGGCCGCGCCGGTCCGCCCACGACAGCGCCGCACCGCGCCGGGTGAGCACGTCGCGCACGGCCGGCACCCACCAGGACTCGTGCCGGGGTTCCACGGCGACCCGGACGTCGGCGGGAAACCGGCCCAGCACGGCGTCGAGCAGCGCGGGCTCCGCGCGCAGCGACGGCGGCAGTTGCACCAGAACCGGCCCCAGCTTGTCGCCGAGGCCGCCTGCGTGCTCCAGGAACCGGGCGACCGGCTCCTCAGGCTCGCGCAGTCGCTTGATGTGGGTGAGGTAGCGGCTCATCTTCACGCCGACCACGAAGTCCTCGGGGGTGCGGGCGCGCCACTGCTCGAACGTCCGGTGCTCGGGCAGCCGGTAGAAGGCGTTGTTGATCTCCACGGTCGCGAACGCGTCGGCGTAATGCTCGAGCCAGAGCCGCTGCGGCAGCCCGCGCGGGTAGAAGCGCTCGCGCCAGTCGCGGTACTGCCAGCCCGACGTCCCGACAAGGATCACGACCTGCGGGTACCCACCGGCCAGGTCGGTCAATCGGCGCGCGGCGCCAGGTCGGCGTGCGGCGCCAGCTGCGGCAGGGTGCCGGTCAACTCCAGGACCCGCCGGACCAGGCCGGTCGCGTGGACGACGACCAGCGTGCAGTCCAGTCGGGCGGTGCTGCGATGGGCGCGCTTGAGGGCGGCGGTGCCGGTGGAGTCGATGAACCGCAGTCCGGCGAGGTCGACTTCGATCTGGTCGGTCGGCCCGGCCTCCGCCAGCCGGCACAGGGCGGTGCCGAAGGGCCCGGCGACAGCGGCGTCGAGCTCGCCGGTGGTCACGACGGACACCGTGCGGTCCTGGCGATTAACCGTGTAGACGAACGTCATCGACATCTCCCGTTCCCCCGTGGTTGCCGACATAGACATTTTCGCTCCAAATGGCTGATCCGCATCCCCTACCCAGGAGTGACGCATACCGGCGCGGCGAGGTTCAGGAAAGTTCGGAGCTTCGGCCGGCATGATGACCTTGGAAACGTCTCGGACGACCGGAGTTCATCGTGTTCGACACTGTCAACGGCCTGCCGGTGACCAGGCCCTGAGCCGGATCTTCAGGCCAGCCGGAAGCCTCACCCTTAGCTGGCCATGATCTGGTCGGCGACCTTCGTGGCGGTGTCGCTCGGGATGGCGAAGCCGACGCCGATGTTGCCGTCGCTCTGGCCGTCCGTGGCGATGGCGGTGTTGATGCCGATGACCCGGCCGGCGGTGTCGACCAGTGGGCCACCCGAGTTGCCCGGGTTGATCGCGGCGTCGGTCTGGATCGCGTCGGAGATCGTCGACTGCCGGTCGCTGCTGAGGTCGCGGTGCACCGCACTCACGATGCCCGCGGTCACAGTGCCATCGAGACCGAGCGGGCTGCCGATGGCCAGGACGGTGTCGCCGACCTGGACGTCCGCGCTGGGTGCGAACGTCGCCGCGGTCAGCCCGGAGACGCCGGCGGCCTTGACGACGGCGAGGTCGTTGGCGGCGTCGGTACCGACGATCGTGGCGGTCGCGGTCCTGCCGTCGGAGAACGTGAGTCGGACGGTGCTGCCCCGCGCGGTCGCGACGACGTGGTTGTTGGTGAGCACGTACCCGTCGGCGGTCAACACGACGCCGGACCCTTCGGCGGAGCCGGTGTTGATCGACACGACGCTGGGCTGGACCTTCGCGGCGACCGCGGCGAGCGAGCCGGGGTTGGACGCCGGGGCGGCCGACGTGGCCGCACGCGCCGTCGCCGGGTTGCCGCCGTCGAACTGGTTGCTCAGGTATCCTCCGGCGACACCGGACGAGACCGCGAGGACGCCGGCGGCCAGAGCGGCGGCCGTCACCCGGACGAAGCGGCCCGGCCGGCGGGTGGTGGGCGCGGCGGGGAGTGGGTCGATGGGTGTCATGCCTTCAGGGTCGTCCCGGGTGCTGCGGCCGGGCTGAAGGCCGACTGGGAGGTGACTGTGGAGTCCGGCGCTACCTGGGTTGCAGCTGTGCGGCGACGTTGCGGCAGACGCCGGCGCCGTACTGCAGCCCCAGCTCGACCGGGTACTGGGTCAGCACGGCCAGCACGTACTTGTCGACGATCGCCAGGCAGTTGACGTGCCAGTCGGAGCCGACCTGGGTCCAGCCGTTCTTGATCGAGGTTCGGGCGGCGGCGTCGGCGAGCAGCGCCTCGATGATGCCGAAGCGCCCTTCGCCGCGTACCTGGCGCATCTGGCCGAGGATCCACGAGGTCCACTTCGCGCCGGCCGCGCGCCCGTCCGCCACGCACGCGCCGAGCCGTACGGCGTCCTCGGCGGATATCTCGGTGCGGCTCCACCAGCCGTCGAACAGGGACGTGTCGGTCAGCCCACAGATCTTGATCATGCGCTGCACGACGGTGTTTGCGCCGCCCGCCTGGTAGACGTCCTCGGCCGCGTCGTCGTCGCTGTCGCGGATCATGCGGCTCAGCTCGGTGAGGCGGGACTGGCTCGGGCTGGCGCTGCCCAGGCGGCGCAGGTAGTCCGCCGAGATCCACACCTTGATCATCGACTCGGTGGAGCTGGTATCGGTGGCGAGGTTGGCCGATCCGGAGATCTTCCCGGAGGCGCGGTCGAGCAGGGCCCAGGAGAAGAAGCCCGGCACGGTGACGCCTACCCGGGCCGGCACGAGCAGCGGTGCGGCCGGTTGCGCGGCGAGCCCGATGCCGGCCCCGCTGTCCGGTGACGAGGAGGCGGCCGCGTCGCTGGGCTGGGCGATGAGACCCGCGGCGTGCACGATATCCGGACGGTTGAGCCAGACCAGAAAGGAGGCGGCGGCGATCGCGGCAACCAAGGCGATGGCAGTGGCCGCGCGATTGCGCACGTGGTGTCGCTCCTCGGGCTCGTACTCGTCCTCCGGTGACCAGCGCCGCGGCGCTGGTCACCGTTCATGAAAAGCCAAGACTGCCTCGCGGTCGCGCCAACGACACTGGGAATCGGCTGGGAATTCCGACCAGTGGGCGAAGGTGACCCGTCGTCGCCGGGCGATAACCGGTTGCGTGGGCGTCCGGTCGGCGGGCAGCCTGGGTGCAGGTGCCGACATCAGGCGCCGACCTCCGCATCCACAGGAGTGATCTTCGCGATGTGACGATCCGCCGGCGCGCCGAGCGCAGCCGCTCGGCGCGCACACGCAGGCCTACCGCCCGCCGTGTCCCGCCGGAGGAAACCGTGTTGAAGGTCACATCACTGAGCAAATCGTTCCACGCCGAGCCGCTCTTCAGCGGGGTCGACCTCGTCCTCGGCGCCGGGGACCGGGTCGGGCTGGTCGGCCCCAACGGCTCCGGCAAGTCCACTCTCCTGCGGGTGCTGACCGGTGCCGAGCCACCGTCATCGGGCCGGGTGCTGCGCGGCCCGGGCACCCGGTTGGGTTACTTCGCCCAGCAGGTGCCCGATCCGCAGGCCACGGTGGGGGAGTTCCTGCGCGCGGGCCTCGCCGACGTCTTCGCCGCCGAGCACCGCATGCGCGAGCTGGAGTCGATGCTGGCCGGCGGGCGGGACGTGCTGGCCGAGTACGCCGAGGTGCAGGAGCGCTGGACGGCGCTGCGCGGCTGGACCGCGGCGCCCCGGTTGGCCGAGATCCGGGCCCGGCTCGACATCGCGCACCTGCCCGACGATGCCCGGCTCCGCAACGTCAGCGGCGGCGAGCAGGCCCGGCTCATGCTCGGCCGGGTGCTGCTGGCCGAGCCCGACGTGCTGATCCTGGACGAGCCGACCAACCACCTCGACGTCGACGGCAGCGCCTGGCTCGGCGATTACCTGGCCGGCTTCCGGTGCGGCGTGCTGGTGGTCAGCCACGACCGCGGGTTCCTCGACCGCACGGTGCACCAGATCATGGAACTCGACGGCATCGACCCGCGGCCGCAGCTCTACGAGGGCGGGTACACCGCCTACCGGGCGGAGAAGGCACGGCGCTGGCAGCGGCGGCAGCTCGACTTCGAGGCGCAGGAGAAGCAACGGTCGCGCTGGGAGGCCGACATCGCCGCGACCAAGGAGCAGGCCCGCGGCGTCGAGCTGAGCACCCGCAACGACAAGATCCGTCGGTACGCGAAGAAGGTCGCCAAGAAGGCCAAGGCGCGCGAGCGGCGGCTGGCCCGCCAGTTGCGGAGCGCCCGCTGGCTGGCCCGACCGCAGACCCGCCCGGCACTCACCCTGGCCTTCCCGGGGGAGGCCGACCCGCGCGATGTGGTCCTCTCCGCCCGCGGGCTGCCCGTGCGGGGCGGCGACCGGATCCTGGTCACCGGGGCCAACGGCGCCGGGAAGACCACCCTGCTGCGCGAACTGGCCGGCGACCCGGGGGTGCTCCTGCTGCCGCAGACCCACGATGAGCTGCGCACGACCGTGCCGGTGCTGGACTTCTTCCGGTCCCGGGTGCCCGTGTACGTGGACGAGGCCGAGGCGCTGCTGGATGCGCACCTGTTCGACGAGGACACCTGGGACGCGCCGCTGTCCACCCTGTCGGTGGGGGAGCTGCGCCGGCTGCTGCTGGCCGTCATGGTCAACAGCCCTGTCCGGGCGCTGCTGCTCGACGAGCCGACCAACTACCTCGACTTCGACTCCCTCGACGTGATCGAGGAGGCGCTGCGCGCCTTCGCGGGGACACTGCTGATGGTCACGCACGACGCGTACTTCGCGCGGGCGGTCGGCTACCACCGGCGCTGGGAGGTGCGCGCCGGCCGATTGGTCGAGCCGGTGTGGCCCGGACTACAAAAACCCTCGCTGAGCAGGGGCGGGAGCGGGGTCGCCGTAGGATAGATACATCATGCATCCATCACGCGCGAAGCCGCCCGCCCTGCCCGCCGCAACCCGCGTCTACCAGTACCTCAAGCGCGCCATCCTGGAGCAGCTGCAGCCCGGCGGCACGCTGTTGACCGAGGCGGAGATCGCGGACGCGGTCGGCGTGTCCCGCACACCGGTGCGTGAGGCGCTGCTGCGCCTGGAGTCCGAAGGCCTCGTCGCGCTCTACCCCAAGCGCGGCGCGCTCGTGCTGCCGGTGTCCGCGCAGGAGGTCAACGAGGTCGTCGAGGCGCGCACCCTGGTCGAAGGGCATGCCGCCAACCGGGTCTGGCCGCGCCGTGCCGAGCTGATCCCCGTTCTCGAGCCCCATCTGGAGGCGATGCGCACGGCCTCCGCCGCCGGTGACGTGTCCGCCTTCATCGCCGCTGACCGGGCTTTCCACGCCGCCGTGGTCGACGCTGCCGGCAACCGCATCCTCGCCGACCTCTACCACCGGCTGCGCGACCGCCAGATGCGCATGGGCGTGGCCACCATCCGGATCTCGCCGGAGCGTATGGGCATCGCCCTCGCCGAGCACGAGCAACTGCTCGCCGCGCTGCACGGGGACTCGCCGCAGGGATGGACGTCCCTGGTTCTGGCGCACGTCGCCACCGCCGCCCACCACCTGCGGGGGCTGCCGTCATGAGTACCCGTAAAGCATTGTTGATCTGGGGCGCAGGCATGTTCGCCTACGCCGCGGCGGTCTTCCACCGCTCATCGCTCGGCGTCGCCGGCGTCGAGGCGGCACAGCGCTTCGGCGTCAACGCCTCCGTGCTCGCCCTGTTCTCGGTCGCCCAGCTCGCGGTCTACGCGAGCATGCAGGTCCCGGTCGGTGTGCTGCTGGACCGGTTCGGCTCCAAGCGGCTGCTGATCGTCGGCGCCACGTTGATGGGCGGCGGCCAACTGCTGTTCGCCCTCGCGCCCGACCTGCGGCTGGCCATCGTCGCCCGGGTGCTCATCGGCCTCGGCGACGCGATGTCGTTCATCAGCGTGATCCGCCTGGTCGCGCTGTGGTTCCCGCCGCGGCGCAACCCGCTGGTCGTGCAGCTCACCGGCGTGCTCGGCCAGCTCGGCGCGCTGGCCTCCGCGATACCGCTGGTGGTGCTGCTGCGCGACGCCGGCTGGACCCCGACCTTCCTCGCCGCTGCCGGCCTGGGCCTGGCCGCCGCCGTGCTGGTCGCGCTCGCCGTGCGGGACACCCCGCACGCCGACGAGCCGCCCCGCGCGCCGATGTCGCTGAGCGCGGTCCGCGGCGCCCTGCGCGCCTCCTGGTCGGAGCCGGGCACCCGGCTCGGCCTGTGGTCGCACTTCGTCACCCAGTTCTCGGGAATGGTGTTCCTGCTGCTGTGGGGATACCCGTTTCTGGTCGAGGGGGAGAAGCTGCCGCCCGCGACGGCCGCGCTGCTGCTGTCGATGCTGACCGTCGCCGCCATCGTGTGCGGGCCGGTGATCGGGCACTTGTGCGGCTGGCGCCCGTACCATCGCTCGGTGCTCGTGCTGTCGATCACCGCGAGCTCGGCGGTGGCCTGGACCGCCGTGCTGCTCTGGCCCGGGCGGGCGCCGCTGTGGCTGCTGGTGGTGCTGGTCCTGGTGCTCGCCGTCAACGGGCCGGGCTCGGCGATCGGCTTCGACTACGCGCGCACGTTCAACCCGGCGAACCGGCTGGGCGGGGCGACCGGCATCGTCAACGTGGGCGGCTTCTGCGCCTCGATCCTGCTGATCGTGGGCGTCGGTGTGGTCCTCGACGCGCTGACCCCGGCCGCGGCCGGGTCGCACTACTCGCTGCACGCGTTCCGGTGGGCGTTCACCCTTCAGTACGCGCTGTGGGTGATCGGCGTGGTGCAGGTGGTGCGCTACCGCAACGCCGCCCGTCACCGGCTGGCCGAAGTGGACCCGGACGGGTACGCGGCGATGCGTCGCGGGCTGGCATCGGTTTCAGCCGACTGAGGACCCCTTTGCTATACCGGAAGCGTGGAGTTCATAACCGAAGTCCGGCAGCGGGTGCGCTGGCTGGCCGGCGAGGTCGCGGTGGTGGTCGGCCCCGCCACCGGCGCGGTGCGCCGTCGCCAGTGGAGCCGGCTGTGGATGGGACCGGCCGCGGCGCTGATCGTCGCATGCCTGTCGTTGGCTTTCCGGACCCGGCCGGGGCACATCTTCATCGAAACCTACGCGATCACCCGGCCGGGCGAGCCACTGCACATGGCGCTGCTGCGGCTGCCGCTGTCGATGTTCGCGCCGGCCGCGCTGCTACCCATCTGGTTCGCGGTGCTCCAGGTCGGCGTCGTGTACGCACTGGCTCAGGCTCTGCTGGGCGTCCGGACGACGATCCTGGTCGCGGCGGCCGGGCACACGCTCGCCACGCTGTCCGCCCACGCCTGGGTCCTGATGGGACCCCCGCTGGGGGTCGGGCACCGCTTCGATCACTTCGGTGACGCCGGGCCGTCGGTAGCGGTGGTGGCGCTCATCGCGTACGTCGCGGTCGCTCGCCGGGTGAGCTGGCTCGCGGTGGCCATCGTCGCGTACCACTCGATCGAACTCGTCATGTTCAACGCGCTCTCCCAGCGCGAGCACCTCATCGGAGCGGTGACCGGGGCCGTCGCGGCGGCCGTGACCCGGTTGGCGCAACGGGATCTTGGGGAGCTGGACATCGTCAAACTCCCCAAGATCCCAGGTGAAGAGGTCAGCTGACGGAGATCTTGTCGAGGTCGGGCGCGTACGCGGTGTCGTTGTAGAACCGGATCGTGTTGGCGCCGGCGTTGAGCGAGACGCTGATGGTGGTGTTCGCCGGCGTCGAGAAGCTGGTGCCGGTCAGCGCCACCTGTTGGCCGGCCCCGCCGTTGACGCTGACGAAGAACGAGCGGGAGCCGCTGAGCAGGTACGTGATCGTGAGCTGGCGGGTGCCGGCCGTCGCCACGCTGACGTTGTTGATCGTCACGTAGTTGGCCGCGCCGTTGCCGATGTAGCCGACCTTCTGGCCGCCCGAGCACGCCGTGCAACTCGCGATCCGGGCGGCGCCCGCGATCGTGTTGCCCGAAGCCTCCGCCTCGATCGTCGTGCTGGCGGTCGTCGGGACGGCCCGGATCAGCCGGGTCTCACCGGGGCGCAGCGTGGCGCTGTAGGAGTTGGCGATGGTGCCCTGGCTCGCGCCGGACCACAGGTTGGTGACGGCGGCGCTCCCGCTGAAGCCGACCTGCGACCAGTTGACGCTGACCGTGGTGCTTCCGGTCGTCGCGGTGTTGAACAGCGCGACTACGTACGAACCGTTCGACTCCCGCTTGCTGAACACCTGCTGGCTGCCGTTGTTGACGGTTCGCTTCGCGGCTACGCCGTCCTGGTTGACCGCGATGAGCCGGTCGTTGGTGAGCATCGCCATGTCGGTGGTGTTGAGGTTGGTCAGGTCGGTGCCCAGCAGCAGCGGCGAGGCGGCCATCGCCCACAGGGTGAAGTGGGAGCGGCGCTGGTCGGCGGTGAGGCCGACCTGGTCGCCGTTGCCGATCTCCAGCGAGTCCAGGTCGTTCCAGCCCCCGGGACCGGCGTACGGCTGCCAGGCCGCCGCCGAGTTGAAGCGGGTGACCACATGGTTCCAGTCGGTCAGCGGGTACCCGCTGCCGTTGGGGCCGGGCCCGCAGTAGCACTCCACATCGCCCTGGGTGCGCCAGCTGTTGGCCAGCTGCTTCCAGGTGGTGGCGTTGGCGATCGGCAGGTTGTTGGATAGCGCGTAGTTGATCGGCCGGCCGGTGTTGCGCAGGGCGCTGGCCCATGCCTGCACGTCCGGGATGTCGGCGGCGCCAACGCCGTCGATCTTCAGGTAGTCCACGCCCCAGGAGGCGAATTGGCGGGCCCACGAGTTGATGAACGCCTGCGCGCCCGGCTTGCTGTAGTCGATGTAGTACATGTGCCGGCAGTTGTAGTTCTTCTCGAGCTTGCTGGTGTCGGCGATATCGCGGGCGTGGTACGAGGTGCCTTCGATCGGGGTGTTCTGCATGACGGCGTTCTGCGCGATGCCGGGCGTGACGTAGAAGCCGAACTTGAGCCCGAGGCTGTGCACGTAGTCGGCGACCGGCTTGATGCCGCCGGGGAACTTGGTCTCGTCAACCGCCCACCGGCCGAAACTGTCGACCACGAAGCCGTTGGCGTCGCATTTCTGGTAGAAGTCGTCGAGGTTGACGTAGACGAATCCGTGCGCGGCCAGGCCGCTGTTCTTGAGCGCGTCTGCCTGCGCCTTGATCTTCGCCGCGGTCGGGGTGCGGCGCACGAAGCTCCAACTGCTCCAACCCATGGCGGGCCGGATGGAAAGCCCGTTGTCGGAGGCCGACGCGCTGGGCGAGGTGAGCAGGCCGGCGACCACCCCGGAGGCCGCAAGGGACAGGACGGTGATTCCCACCGACAATCGACGCTTGAGTCGTGGACGCATCCGGCTCTCCTTGTGCGGCGGATTTCGTTGGATGGCGCGTCCGGCAATACGGGCGGGTCGATGACGCCGGAAACACAGATATCGAACATCGACACTCTCATCGATGTCAATGTCTGTTTAGATGTGTTTAGTTGACGCGCCGACCTGTTGAATTTCTCCGCTCGCATGATCATGAAAAGGGGCTCTCCTAGATCGGCGGGATGGGGACGCCGTCCGCCGTCGCCACGGCGCGCATCAGGTCGCCCCGCGCGCCGTCGAGGGCGATCGACAGCGCCCCGGTCAGGGACGCGATCTCGCCCAGGGCGCTGCACTCCATCCGCGGCGGAAACGGCACCAGCGCACGCACGGTCTCCCGGACCACCGGCAGCAGCATGGCGTTGCTGCCGATGCCGCCGCCGAGCACGACCAGATCCGGGTCGAACACCGCGCAGGTGCTCGCGACAGTGAGCCCGAGCTGCCGGCCCTCGGCATGGACCAGCTCCACGGCGGCCGGAACCCCCTCGGCGGCCTGCGCGAACAGGTCCGCGACAGTCTCCGGCGGCGGCCCCGGCCAGTCGGCGCGGGCGCGCACGGCCGCGAGCATCCCGTACCCGCCGGCCTCGGCCGCGAGCAGTTCCTTGCCGTGCCCGACGCGTTGGCTCGGGGGCACGTTGCCGGGCAGCGGCAGGTACGCGATCTCGCCCGCCGCCCCGTGCGCACCGCGGATCACCTCGCCGTTGTGCACCAGCCCCATGCCGATGCCGGCACCGACCGCGAGGAACGCGAAGTTGGCCACGTCGCGGGCGAGCCCGCGCCAGCGCTCGCCGAGCGCTGCCAGATTGACGTTGTTGTCGAGCACCACCGGCGCGTCCACCGCGGACTCCAGCGGCGTGAGCAGGTCGAACGGGCCGTCGTCGCCGAGGTTGTGCGCAATGGACATCGTGCGGCCGTCGGCGTGGATGACACCTGGCGCGGAGACGCCGACCCGGCGCAGCGGTCCGAGCCGGTCGCCGACCGTCTCAGCGGCCGCCCGGATCATCCGTGCGGTCTGCGCCGCCACCCGCCGGGCGCCGGTAGCCCGGGTCGCCTGCCGCTTCTCCAGGTGGATCTCGCCGGCGAGGTCGGCCACCGCGACGCGCAGGTTGTCGCCGCCGATGTCGGCCGCCACCACGTACCCGGCGGTGGGCGCGAGCCGGTAACAGGTCGGCACCCGGCCCAGCCCGCCGCGGCGTACCCCGGCCTCGACGATGATGCCGGTCGCCACCAGCCGGCGCATCGCCTCCGAGATCGTCGGCCGCGACAGGCCGGTGGCGGCCGCCAGCTCGGGTCGGGTCAACGGGTCGCTGTCAAGCAGGGCGGCCAGCACCACGCCGTCGGTTGACTCCGCGACGACCGTCACCGTGTATCCCGCTCGGTCATTGAATCCCCTTTACGGCATCGACTCAGTTACAACCCTTGACGCCTAACGAGCCCCCGAGTAGAAGTATTCATTAAGCAGCCTAACTAATAAAGTACCGAGGGAGCCGGGATGTCGGAACACACTGGCGCGCTGTCGCGGCGCAACCTCCTGCGGATGGTCGGCGCGGCCGCGGGCGCGGGCCTCCTCGCAGGCTGCGACATCGGCAGCAGTAGCAGCGGCGGCGACGCAGGCAAGCAGGGCAAGGGTGAGGGCAAGATCACCGCGCTGTTCATGCAGCAGGCGGCGTACTCCGAAGACGACGTCCGCAAGATGACCGCGGACTTCGTGAAGGCCAACCCGAAGATCCAGGTCGAGCCGACCTTCGTCGCCTACGAGGCGCTGCACGACAAGATCGTGGCGGCCGCGCCCGCCGGCACCTACGACGTCGTGCTCATCGACGTCATCTGGCCGGCCGAGTTCAGCACCAAGAAGATGGTCACCGAGGTCAGCGGCGACGTGCCGGAGGCGTGGAAGTCCGGCATGCTGGGCGGCGCGCTGACCACGGCCAAGTACCAGAACAAGTACTACGGCGTCCCGTGGATCCTGGACGCGAAGTACTTCTTCTCCAACACCGAGATGCTGCAGAAGGCCGGCGTCGACGCGTCGAGCCTGTCCACCTGGGACGGCGTGCTCGCCGCGGCGCGGGCGTTGAAGAGCAAGAACGTCGTCGAGTACCCGCTGCTCTGGAGCTGGAAACAGGTCGAGGCGCTCATCTGCGACTACACCCAGCTGGTGGGCGCGTTCGGCGGCAAGTTCCTCTCCGACGACGGCAAGTCGATCGCCTTCAACACCGGCGGCGGGCTCAAGGCGCTGGAGTTCATGAAGCAGACCCTCGACGAGAAGCTCACCAACCCCAACTCGATGGAGTCCATCGAGGACGACGTCCGCAAGGTCTTCTCCGAGGGCGGCGCGGCCATGGCCCTCAACTGGACCTACATGTACGCCTCCGCCGACGACCCCAAACAGTCGAAGATCGCCGGGAAGGTTGCCGTCGCACCCACACCGACCGGGCCCGCGGGCGGTCCGGGCGTCAACGGCTCGATGGCCCTGTGCGTCACCTCCGGCAGCAAGAACCAGAAGGCCGCCTGGAGCTACATCAGCTACCTCACCAGCAAGGACGTGCAGAACAAGTACGCGAAGCTGTCGCTGCCGTGCTGGAAGGACTCCTACGACGACGCCAAGGTGATCGAGACGAACCCGAAGATGGTACCGGTGGCGAAGAAGGAGCTGGCCAACCTGATCGAGCGCCCGCAGGTGCCCCGCTACAACGAGATCAGCCAGGTGCTCCAGGCCGAGCTGCAGAACGCGCTGCTCGGCCGCAAGTCGCCCAAGCAGGCCCTCGACGACGCGGCTGGACAGGCGAAGTCGCTGGTGGCATAAGGGTGAAGGTGAGGACTGCGCGGCCGGCACCGGTTCCCGCCGCTGACGCCGGCCGCGCGCGGCCCGACCAGCCGGCCGCACTCGGCCCGGGACCCCGGCGCGTCCGGCTGGCGGTCGCGTTGCGCGAGGCGGGCAGCCCCGCTGCCCGCCTCGCGTTCTTACTGCTCCTGCCGGCCGCCCTGGTGGTGTTCGGGGTTGTGCTCTACCCCGCCGGCCGGGCCCTGGTCATCTCGTTCTACGACGTCAACAGCCCGTTCCCCGGCGCGTACCCGTGGCGCGGGCTGGCCAACTACACCGAGGTGCTCGCCGACCGTCGTGTCTGGACGGCAACCGGCCACACCCTGTACTTCACGATCGCCTCCACCGCCGCCGAGCTGGTCCTCGGCACCGGACTGGCGCTGCTGCTCGCCGCGCCCCTGCGGTTGCGGTGGCTGTTCCGCTCGATCGTGATCCTGCCGTGGGCGCTTCCGACGATCGTCAACGGCGCGATGTGGCGGCTGATCCTCAACGCCGAGTACGGGGTCTTCAACGCCGTCCTGACCCAGCTGGGATTGATCGGCCGGTACCGGTCGTGGCTGGGCAGCGACCCGTTCGTCGCGCTCAACATGGTCGTGCTCGCCGATGTCTGGAAGAACACCTCGCTGGTCGCGTTTTTCCTGCTCGCCGGCCTCAACACGATCCCGCGCGACCTCTACGAAGCGGCCCGCGTCGACGGCGCCGGGCCGGTGCGCTCGTTCCTGCGGATCACGCTGCCGCTGCTGGTCCCCACGATCGCGATCGTGCTCGTGCTGCGCACCATCGAGGCGTTCAAGGTCTTCGACATCATCTACGTGATGACCGGCGGCGGCCCCGCCAGCGGCACCCAGACCATCACCTTCTTCACGTACCTGCAGGCGTTCTCGTCGCAGCGCTTCAGCGTCGGGGCCGCACTGGCCTACCTGACCGTGCTCGCGATCCTGATCCTCGCCACGGTCTACCTGCGCCTGCTCCGGCAAAACGAGATGAGGTCGCTGTGAGACCCGGCCGGGCGTACCAGATCTTCATCCACGTCGCGGCGTTCGTGGCCGCCGCGGCGATCCTCGCGCCGTTCCTCTGGCTGCTGTACTCCTCGGTCGCCGGGCAGAGCGACCTGCTCACCCGCCCGCTGCGCTGGTGGCCGGAGCAGTGGACGCTCGACCGGTACCGGCAGATCTTCTCCGCCGACAAGGGCTCGGCCGCGCTGTTCCGCGACGCCCTGCTCAACAGCTTCATCGTCGCCACCGGAACGGTCGTGATCTCGCTGGTCATCGGCATCCTCGGCGGGTACGCCCTGGCCCGGCTGCGCTTCCCGATGCGGCGCACCACGCTGATGGCCTTCCTGGTCACCTACATGCTGCCGCCGATCAGCCTCATCATCCCGCTGTACCTGCTGATGGCGCGGCTCGGGCTGCTCGATACCAAGACCGGGCTGATCGTCGTGTACTGCTCGCTGGCGATCCCGTTCACGCTGTGGACGATGAGCAACTTCTTCGGCAGCCTGCCGGTGGAGCTCGAGGAGGCCGCGCGCGTCGACGGGTGCACGCGGCTAGGTGCGCTGTTCCGGGTGATCCTGCCGCTGTCGCGGCCCGGCATCGTCGCCACCGCGCTGTTCGGGTTCCTGCTGTGCTGGGACGAGTTCCTGTACTCGTTGATCTTCACGTCCACGTCGCAGGCCAAGACCATTCCGGTGGCCATCGCCGAGTTCACCGGCCGCAACGCCGTCGACTTCGGGCTCATCGCCGCCGGTGGCGTGCTGGCGGCCCTGCCGCCGCTGCTTCTTACGATGTTCTTCCAGCGGTACCTGCTCGACGGCCTGTCCTCGGGGGCGGTCAAGGGATGACGCGATCATTGGAGGAGGGGGCGTGAGGCCGGAGTTCATCGACGGGGTGCTGTCGCAGCCGGACAACCTGGTCGGATCGGCGGCGACCGTCCGGGCGGCGCTCGCCGACGGGAAGGCTCTCGACCTGCTGGGGCGGGGTCGGCTGGCGGCGATCGGCATGGGGGCCAGCACGCACGCGGTCACCGGGTTCGCTGCCGCCCTGCGCGCTCTCGGGCGGCCCGTCCTGGCGTTCAGCGCCGCCGACGGGGTCGCGCCCGGCCTCGCCGACGCGTACCTGGGGGTCAGCCAGTCCGGTCGCAGCCGGGAGACGGTGGAGGCGCTCCGGGCGGTGGGTCCGGGTGCCGCGCGGGTCGGGCTGACCAACCGGCCCGACCAGCCACTCGGCGCCGAGGCCGACGCCGTGCTGCCCCTCGGTATCGGCGAGGACACCCGGGTCTCCACGCTCAGTTACACCGCGACCGTGCAGGCACTCGGGCTGATCGCCGACGCGCTGACCGGTGCCGCGTCGGCCGACTGGGACACGCTGCCGGAGGTTGCCGCCGGCGTCCTGTCCGCCGATGTCGGGGAGATCGCCGAGGCGTTCGACGGCGTATCCGTGATCGACGTCGTGGGCTCGGGGATCCGCGCCGCGTCGGTCGGTGCGGCGGCGTTGCTCATCCGCGAGGCGGTCCACCTGCCGACCGCCGGCTACACCACCCGGGAGTACCTCCACGGCCCGCTCGAGGCGGCGGGGGAGGGCCGCGCCGCGCTGGTCTTCGGGACCGGTCGGGAGCTGCAACTCGCCGCCGACCTGGCCGGCTGGGGCGCGCGGGTCGTCCTGGTCACCGCGGCCGAGCCGCCGAGCCACCCCGACCTGCGCGTGGTGCGGGTACCGGCGCCCGGCGGCCTCGCGGACGCGGTCCTCGACATCCTGCCGGTGCAGCTCACGGTGGCCCGCCTCGCGGAGCGCCGGGGGATCACGATCGATCTGCACCACATGCCCGACGACACGAAGGTCGGTGCGGCGTGACCCATTCCGGCACCAGATCGGGTAGCCGCCGCGATGAGGCGGAGCCAGCATCAAAGAGTTTGAGCGAGCAATTTGTCCGGATAGCGGGAGGAAGGGTAGCGGCGTCCCAGCTCGGTTAGTTAAATTGACTGACTGAAATATCGACGTCCCCCTATATCCGGATGAGAGGGCGATGCCATGAGGCGTCCGCACCCCCGCATCGCTACCGTCGCGCGCGGACTGATGCTGGTCAGCGCGCTGGCGCTGCTTGCCGTCCCGAACGACTCCCGAGCCGCCACGACCCCCACCGCCGCCGTCGGCGGGACCGCCGGCGCGACCGCGACCATCGGCGGCTGGCAGATCCGCGACAGCGCACAGGTGTCCGACAGCGGCGTCGCCATCTCGAGCCCGACCTACGCGGCGACCGGGTGGCTGTCCGCGGCGCCTCGCTCCACCGTGATGGCCGGCCTGGTGCAGAACGGCAAGTACCCCGACATCTTCACGTCGACGAACATGAGGAAGGTCGACGCCGGCCAGTTCAAGCGCGACTGGTGGTACCGGGCCACCTTCACCGTGAACGGCGGCACCGGCCTGCACACCGTCCTGCGCCTGGGCGGGGTCATCCCGCGCGCCGACGTGTGGCTCGACGGCAAGCAGATCGCGACGAAGACCCAGGTCGTCGGCGCGCACAACGCCACCGACATCGACATCACCGGCACGGTGAAGCAGGGCACCAACGCCCTGGCGCTGCGCGTGACCCCGGCCGACCCGAAGAAGGACCTCATCACCGGCTGGATCGACTGGAACCCCTGGCCCCCGGACAACAACATGGGCATCTGGCAGGACGCCACGCTCCACCAGTCCGGCCCGGTCGCGCTCTCCGGCGCCCGGGTGACCACCGCCCTCGCCCTGCCGGCGATGAGCTCGGCCGACGTGACCGTCAAGGCGGATGTGCACAACAACACCGGCGCGGCCATGACCGCCACGGTCGCGGGGACGATCGGCGGCATTGCCCTCAACGCCCAGCAGGTGTCGCTGGCCGCGAACGAGACGAAGACGGTCACCGTCAAGACCACGATCGCCAACCCGAAGGTGTGGTGGCCGCGCCCGCTCGGCGACCACCCGACCTACGAGGCCGCGCTGACCGCGACCGCCGGCGGTGGGACCTCCGACACCGCGGCCACCACCTTCGGCATCCGCGACGTCAAGTCCTCCCTCGACAGCAGCGGGCACCGGGTCTTCACCGTCAACGGCAAGCCGCTGCTGATCCGCTCGGGCGGCTGGGCCTCCGACATCTTCCTGCGCACCGACCTGGGCCGGCTGCGTAAGCAGTTCGACGTGGTCGCCGACCTCGGGCTCAACTCGATCCGGCTGGAAGGCAAGCTGGAGACCGACGAGTTCTACGACCTCGCCGACCAGTACGGGATCCTGCTGCTGCCCGGGTGGGAGTGCTGCGACAAGTGGCAGAGCCTGTCGAGTTGGTCGGACGCCGACTACCAGGTCGCGTTCGCGTCGATGAGCGCCACGGCGCAGCGCATCCGAAACCATCCGAGCGTGCTGGGCTACCTGGTCGGCAGCGACGAGGCGCCCAACGCCAGGGCCGAGACCGGCTACCTCAACGCGTTGAAGGCGGCCGAGTGGCCGAACCCGATCATCACGGCCGCCGCCGACCGGTCCTCGCCGAAACTCGGCAAGTCCGGCATGAAGATGGACGGCCCATACGACTACGTGCCGCCGAACTACTGGTACGGCAGCCAGCTGGGCGCGGCGTTCGGGTTCGCCTCCGAGCTGTCGGCCGGCCCGAACGTGCCGAACCTCGACAGCGTCAAGGCGATGCTGTCCAGCAGCGAGCAGGAGCAGCTCTGGAAGTCGAACGGGAACCAGTACCATGCCGGGCTCGGCCAGTTCAGCAACCTGAAGCTGTACAACACGGCGATCCAGAACCGGTACGGCAAGCCGAGCAGCCTGGAGGACTATGTCCGCAAGGCGCAGCTGACCAACTACGAGAACATCCGGGCGCAGTTCGAGGCGTACGCGGCCCGGATGGACCGCGGCTCCAACCCGTCCACCGGCCTGGTCTACTGGATGCTCAACAACGGTTGGCCGTCGCTGATCTGGCACCTCTACGACTGGTACCTGGCGCCTGATGCCGGGGCGTTCGCCGCGAAGAAGGCCAACCAGTCGGTGCACGTGCTCTGGCAGTACGACAGCGGTGCGGTAAACCTGGTCAACCACACGGGTGCCGCCGTGTCCAACCTGAGCGTGACGGCCGAGACCTACAGTCTCGACGGCACCAAGCGGTTCGGTAAGACCGTCACGGGCCAGTCGGTCGGGTCGCTGCGCACCGCGCAGCCGCTGACCGTCCCCACGCCGACCGGCTTCACCGGGGCGTATCTGGTGAAGCTGGTGCTCAAAGACGGCAGCGGCAAGGAGGTCGACCGCAACGTGTACTGGTGGTCGACCAAGGGCGACGTGCTCAACTGGGGTGGCTCGGACTGGTACTACACCCCGGTCAGCTCGTACGCCGACTTGGGCGGCCTGACCAGGATGAGCCCGGCGACGGTGTCGGCGAAGGCGTCGACCACGGTGAGCGGCTCGACCGCGACGACCACGGTCACGCTGACCAACACCGGCTCCGGCCCGGTCCCGGCGTTCTTCGTCGAGGCCACGCTGCGCGACGCGAAGGGCGCCCGGGTGGCTCCGGTGAGCTGGTCGGACAACGCGGTCTCGCTGTGGCCCGGCGAGTCGCTGACCCTGACGGCGACCTCGCAGACCGGCAACGAGCCGCTGACCGTCGAGGTCGCCGGCATCAACGTGGCACGCAAGACCGCCGCCAGATAACTCCCCTCGTGGATCTTGGACACGTGGCGGTGCCATAGGCCCGCCACGTGTCCAAGATCGCGAAAAGCTACGACACGACGATGACGTGCAGCCGGCGCGGCCCGTGCACCCCCTCCACCCGGTTGAGCTCGATGTCGCTGGTCGCCGACGGGCCGGAGATGAACGTCAGCGGCCGGGTCGGCGCGAGCCGCCGCAGCCCTGCCGGCACGGTGCCGACCACCTGATCCGCCGTGACGACACACACGTGGTGGTCGGGGACCAGGGTCAGCGCCCGCCGGCCCTGGGCCGGCCCGGCGTCGAGCACGATCGTGCCGGTCTCGGCGATCGCGACGGCACATCCGGTGAGCACGACGTCGGCCCCGTCCAGGTCGGCCACCGTCAGCGCCTCGTCCGGCAGGACCATTCCCGGGTACGCGCTGAGCCAGCCGGCCGGCGTGTCCACCGGCACGACCAGGCGCTCCGTCCCGGCGAGGGCGTCGGCGACCGCGCCGGCGATCTCACCCGGGCCGCACCGGGTCACCGCCGCCTTGTAGTCGACGAGCCGGTCGACGAACAGTTCCAGGCGCTGCACCGGGTCGGTGTCGTCGTCGACACGGTACTCCCGCGACACCGGCGGCGCGGCCGGGGACGGGCCGAGCGCGCTGCGCAACCGGTCGAGGATCTCCTCCTTCGCGGTGGTCATCGGGTCCTCCTCCACCAGTCCCGGAACGACTCCTGCACCGGCAGCGGGGCGTCCCGGCTGGCCGTCCAGCCGGACATCGGCCAGGGCAGCCGGTGCACCTTCCGCCGGCGCAGCACGGTCGCGAGGGGCACGCTGCCGCGGCGGGCGGCCCGCAGGGCGCGAGCGTACCGGCGCCGGTCGCCCATGACCCAGCCCATCGCCTTCATCGCGCTACGCTCCGCCGATGGCTTGCCGCGCTTGCTGTCCACAGCGGACTGTCTCAGGTGGACCAGCACTTCGGGGATGTTGATGCGGACCGGGCACACGTCGTAGCACGCCCCGCACAGGGTGGAGGCGAACGGCAGGGTCCGGTTGGCGGAGATCCCGGTCATCTGCGGGGACAGGATGGCCCCGATCGGCCCGGGATACACCGACTGGTACGCGTGGCCGCCCACCCGCTCGTACACCGGGCACACGTTCATGCAGGCCGAGCAGCGGATGCAGTGCAGGGCCTGCCTTCCCACCTCGTCGGCGAGCGTGGCGGACCGGCCGTTGTCGATCAGGACGACGTGGACAGCCTGCGGGCCGTCGCCGGGCGTCACGCCGGTCCATGTCGACGTGTAGGGGTTCATCCGCTCGCCGGTCGAGGAGCGGGGCAGCAGTTGCAGGAACACCTCGAGGTCGGTGAAGGTCGGCAGCAGCTTCTCCACGCCGACGACCGAGATGAGCGTCTGCGGCAGGGTCAGGCACATCCGGCCGTTTCCCTCGGACTCGAGGACCACCAGCGTGCCGGTCTCCGCGATGGCGAAGTTGGCGCCGGAGATCGCCACCTGGGCGGACAGGAATTTGCGGCGCAGGTGGATGCGGGCGGCTTCGGCGAGTACCCGGGGCTCGTCGGTGAGGCCGGCCGGTGCGTCGCCCATGTGTTCCACGAAGATGTCGCGGATCTGGTTGCGGTTGTAGTGGATCGCCGGCACCAGGATGTGCGACGGCATGTCGTTGTTGAGTTGCACGATCAGCTCGGCCAGGTCGGTCTCGATCGCGGTGATGCCGGCGCGCTCCAGGGCCTCGTTGAGCTCGATCTCCTGGGTGGCCATCGACTTGACCTTGACGACCTCCTCGACGCCGGCCTCGCGTACCAGCGAAGTCACCACCTCGCAGGCCTCCCTCGCGTCGCGGGCCCAGTGCACGACGGCGCCCGCGGCCGTCGCGGCCGCCTCGAACTGGACGAGCAGCTCGGGCAGCCGGGCCATGACGTCGGCCTTGATCGCGCTGCCGGCGCGGCGCAGCTCCTCCCAGTCCGGCACCTCGCTGACGACCCGGGCGCGCTTGTCGCGGATGGTGTGCGTGGCGCGGTGCAGGTTGACGCGCAGCTGCGCGTTACCCAGCTCGTGGTGCGCGGCCTCCGGGAAGGGCTTCGACCCGGCGAGATGGCCGGTGCCGTAGACCACGGTCATGATGAACCTCCGAGGATCTCGGCGTAGTGCATGACGCGCATCGGCGCCTTCCGGCGCGACAGGCCGCCGCCGATGTGCGCCAGGCACGAGTTGTCGACGGCCGCGATGACGTCGGCGCCCGTGCTCTCGATCGCCGCGCACTTGTCGGCGAGCATGGCGCTGGACACGTCGGCGTTCTTCATCGCGAACGTGCCGCCGAAGCCGCAGCACTCCTCGGCGGCCGGCAGGTCGACCAGCTCGAGCCCGTCCACGGCGCGCAGCAGCCGCAGCGGCCGGTCGCCCAGGTGCAGCATCCGCAGCCCGTGGCAGGTGGGGTGGTAGGTGACCCGGTGCGGGAAGCGGGCGCCCACGTCGGTCACGCCGAGCACGTCGATGAGCAGTTCGGACAGCTCGTAGGTGCGGCTGGCCACGGCCGCGGCGTCGGGCACGAGGCGCGGGTACGAGTCGCGGACCATCGCCGCGCACGACCCGCTCGGCACCACCACGACGTCGTAGCGGGCGAACGTGTCCAGGAACCCGCGCACCAGGGGCAGTGCCTCGTCGCGGTACCCGGAGTTGACGTGCATCTGCCCGCAGCAGGTCTGCGCCTCCGGGAAGTCCACCTCGTGGCCGAGCCGTTCCAGCAGCCGCACAACAGCCTTGCCGGTGTCGGGATAGAGCAGGTCGTTGACGCACGTCACGAACAGCGCGATGCGCACGTCCACCTCCTTCTTCTCCCCGATCGTGGAGCGCTAGCTGTCCACGATCGGGAAAGCGTCTCGGTGCCGGTCGCGCGCGGCCTCCAGGTGCGCGCGCATTGCCTGGGCGGCGCCGTCGGCGTCGCCGGCGGCGATCGTCGCCACGATCACGCGGCGCTCGGCGCCGCTGGTGCCCAGATGGGCGGCGGGGAAGTGCAGCCGGTGCAGGTGCAGGTGTGCGTGCAGCCGGACGATCGCCGCGTGCAGCAGCGAGTTGCCCGAGGCCATCGCGATCCGCTCGTGAAACAGCGCGTCTTGCGCCGTGAAGGCGCGGTAGCCGGCGTAGCCGTCGCCGGCCAGCCGGTCGGGCAGCTCGGCGTCGGCGGCAAGTCCCGCCAGCTCCTCGGCGTCGAGGCCCCGCTCGGCGGCGCGGCCGGCGGCCGGGCATTCCAGGAGCAGGCGCATCTCGAACAGCTCCTCGAACTCGACCCGGGTCAGCAGCGGCGTGGTGCTGTAGCCGGCCATGGCGCGCTTGCGCACCAGGCCGTCGGATTCGAGGCGGGCGAGCGCCTCGCGGACCGGAGTGGGGGAGACCTCCAGCTGACGCGCCAGCGCGTCGATGGTGACGCGCTCGCCCGGAGCGATCCGGTGATCCATGATCAGTGACTTGACGGCCTCGTAGACGTCCTCGGTGAGCGTGAGGCGACGAAGCGGCCGCATTCGTAGATCATATAGGATTCCGTCTCTAACGCAAGACCCTCCCGGCCGCCAACGGCCGGCGCACCGGCTCGGCCTGCACCGCGCCGCACTCGTAGAACAGGTGGTCCAGCGCGACGGTGCCGGCGCCCAGCAGGCCCGCGTGCGCCCCGATCGCCGACGGCTCGATGGTGACCGTGTCGCGCAGCACCGAGCAGATCTTCGCGCGGGTCGCGGCCAGTACCCGTTCGATGACCTCCTTGGGCGCCTGGGTGAGGATGCCGCCGAGCGCGACCCGGGTGGGGCTGAAGACGTTGATGTTGAGGGCGACGGCCGTGCTCAGGTGCTCGACGAACTCGGCGAGCAGCCCTTCGGCGAAGGCATCGCCGGCCTGGGCGGCGGCGTCGATCGTGTCGAGCACCGGCCGGTCGGGTCGGGCCATGCCGGCGAGCACGGGGCTGCGCCGGCCGCCCAGCTCGACCTGGGCCCGCAGGTTGGGCTCGCGCAGCACGGCCTCGAGGCATCCGGTCGCCCCGCAGACGCAGGGCGGACCCTGCGCCACCACCCGGTGGTGACCCAGCTCCGAGACGCCGTGGGCGCCCTGGCGGAACGGCCGGCCGTCGACGACGAACGCGAACCCGACACCCTCGCCCACATGGACGTGCAGCAGGTTCTCCGCCCGCTGGCCGAGACCGTGGCGGGCTTCGGCGGCGGCCATCGCCCGGACGTTGTAGTCGACCACGGTCGACTTACCGAACGCGTCTTCGAAGACCTGTGCGATCTCCACGTCCCGCCAGCCCAGGCGCAGCGACAACACGCAGCGCCGGCGGGCGGCATCGACCGGGCCGGGCACCCCGACGCCGATGCCGACGAGCGTGCGCCCGGCGGCTTCGACCAGCGGCGCGGCGGTGGCCACCGCGGTCTTCAGCACCCGCGCCGCGGGCTCGCGGCTCGGGATGCGGGTGTGCGCCACCCGGGTCATGAGGCCGGACAGGTCACTCAGGCCGACCCAGACCTCCTCGGCGCTGATGTCGACCCCGAGCACGGTGTATCCGTTGCGCGCCAGCGTGACGACGGTTGCCCGCGGGCCGCGCCGGGCGGAGCGGATCTGGGGCACCGACTCGGTCACGTAACCCTCGGCGGTGAGGTCGGTGACGATCGAGGTCACGGTCGGGATGCTGAGCCCGGTCTGGCGGGACAGCTCACGCCGCGAGAGTGGGCCCATCTCGGTCAGCAGTCGCAGAAGTAGGCCGCGATTGTGCGCGCGGACGTCTTCCGGTAGCCAGGAGCGTCGGTCCACCCGAAGCCTCCCCATCGGCCGGTGTTGTCAAGGACGCGAGAACTGTAGCGGCATCAATACGCTGCGTGGAATGATCCTTTGACCAATCACACCGTACGCAGTCATTGCAGCCCTCCGACGATTCCATCAGGCGAGAAAAATCCCGGTTGATCGTGGCATGTCCGGCGATGGTACGGCAGCGGAAACTCTCAGGCGCGGCGCCACCCCGCCGGTTTCGGCCAGGTGGAGTGCGTGCCTTCCTGGCCGCGGCCGCCGTTGGCCGCTGGCCGCGGCACGCGCCGTCCTCGGGTCCGCACCTTGAGCTAGGTTTGGTCGGGTGGACGAGAACCGGGCCCGGCGGGTGGTCGACGCACTGCGCGAGCGCGGTGTGCCCGCACACATCGAGCGGGCGGGCGTCAGCCAGTTCGGGATCCGCGTCGCGCTGCGCGACGGTCGCGAGGCGATCTGGGACACCGACGGCACCGCGGGTCTGGAGGCGCAGGTGATGCGCAACGGCGTCCTTGTCGGCTTCGTGCCGCACATCGAGGGCTCCGAGCACTTCGAGGAGCACCAGGTGGTCGACGCGATCGCCCGCACCGACTACGACCAGCCCATCGCCCGGCGGCGGGCCACCCCACCGCCTCCCGCGCCGCCGCTGCCTCAGGAGGGCGGGTTCTTCCGGCGGTTCCGCGAGGGCTTCCGCGACCGTTGACGTGTTCGCCCTCCCGCTCGGCGGTGACGCCGAACTGCGCCCGCTCGAGCCCTGGCAGGCCGAGGAGTTCGCCGCGCACATCGAGCGGGTCCGCGCCCACCTCGTGCCATGGATCCCCTTCGCCGCGCGCGTCGTCGACGTGGTCAGCGCGCGCGAGTTCCTGCAGCGCTACGCCGACAACACCGCCCGGGACACCGGCCGGCTCTACGGCATCTGGCTCGGCGACGAGCTGGCCGGCGGCACCCTGTTCCGCGACTTCGACGCGGCCTCCGGCGTGTGCGAGGTCGGCGTCTGGCTCGCCCCCGAGGCGGAGGGCCGGGGGCTGGTCACCCGGGCGGTCCGCCAGATGATCGACTGGGCTTTTCGGGTACGCGGAATGAGCCGTGTCGAATGGCGCAACGACCCCGACAACGCCCGCAGCCGCGCCGCCGCCGAGCGCCTCGGGATGACCTTTGAAGGGGTGCTGCGCTCGTCGTTCCCGCTGGGCGGCGCTCGGCACGACACCGAGGTGTGGTCGGTGCTCGCCGACGAGTGGCGCCCGGCGCGCTAGGGGTTACGCCACCGCCGCCGCCCGAAGCGGTCCCGGCGCCGGGCGGCCCTCCAGGCTGCTCGGGTCGACGCTCCACGCGCCGGCCAGGCGCATCACGTCGTGCTCGCCGACGAGGATGTCCGACTCGTCGGCGGTCCCTTGCAGCCCGAGCGCGCGCTCGGCGTCGTCCGGGTCGCCCCGCCACACGGTCACCTCGCCGGCCTCCCCGATGTACTCGAACGCGCGGACCAGCACCCCGTCGACGGCGCGCTCCCACCGGTGCAGCTCGCTCACCCGGTGCGAGACGAACAACTGCACCTCCGTGTGTAGCGTCGCGGACAGCCCGGCCACGTCGACGGGGACGTCCCCGAGCACCAGCCACTGCCCGGGGGCGAGCACCCACCTGGCGTCGCGCGCTCCGGGCAGCGGCGGGGTGAGTACCAACCGGTCATCGGTCAGATAGGCCAGGTCGACGCCCTCACGCCAGGGCACCGGCCCGAGGTCACGCAGGCCCAGCGCGTCGATCAGCGCCGCCGGCTCGACGTCGCGGACCGCGAGCCACGCCTGCTTGTATCCGAAGCCGGCCATCATGTCGCCGCTCATACCTCGCACGCTACCGGGGTGATCGCACCGGCTAGGGTGCGCACCTGTGAACCGTGCGTGGAAAGACGCAGCCGCGAAGCTCGGCCGCATCGCGGCGCGGCAGGCGCCGCGGCTGCTGCGCCAGCTTCAGCGCGGCCCGGCCCCGGCCCGTCCCACCCCGCGCTCGGTGCCGACCGAGCGCGCGGCGCGCCGCCTGGTGTACGCACCGCAGTTGGACGGCCAGGCCGACCCGGGTGAGGTCGTGTGGACCTGGGTCGCCTACGAGGACGACCCGGCCCGCGGCAAGGACCGGCCGGTACTGGTCGTCGGCCGCGACCCCGACGTCCTGCTCGGTCTGATGCTGTCCAGCCAGGTCGAGCGCGACGGCCAGCGCAACTGGCTCGCCCTCGGGCCCGGCGCCTGGGACCGCGACGGCCGGCCGAGCTGGGTCCGGCTCGACCGGGTCCTGCACGTCGCCGAAGCCGGGATCCGGCGCGAGGGCGCGATCCTCGACCGGGCACGGTTCGACGCCGTCGCGCGGGCCCTGCGCACCGGGTACGGCTGGCGCTGAGGGATCAGCCAGCCGGCGCCTGTCGTAGCCGGTGAGGTCGATCTCCTCCTAGCATCCAGACCCGTGCGCGTCAACGTTGGCGTGAGCGCTCACGCCGACGTCGCAGGGCCCAAACCATGGTGAGCGACGCCGCCACTCCCGGTCCACAATGGACGAGCAGGACGCCCGGGAGGCTCGGGCCGCCCCAGTCGGTGCGGTACGTCGCCGGGTCCGTCATGTCGATGACGAACGGTTCGGCGACGGCCCGGACGATCAGGTACGCCCCGACAACCAGGCCGAGGCCCACTCCGATTCGCTTGAGCACCAGCTCACGGTAGGCGGGCCGCGCCACCCGTGTCGCGGCCGGTCCGCCGCCCTCGACCGACCCCTCGTCACGTGGAATAGGGCTTTCGGGCTTTCGCGTACTTCGATACGTTCCCGGAGAATCGCACCAGGGGCGGTGATCCGTGCCCCTTTTCACGGGAGGGAGCCAACACAGTGCGTCGAGCACTTGTGGCAGTCATGACGGTCCTCGCCGTCGCGCTGGCCGGAAGCCCGGCGAACGCCGGCGTCCGCCCGCAGGCCGATCCGGTCGCGGGCAGTCCGGGCATCGGCGACGACTACTACCCGGACTACGGCAACGGCGGGTACGACGTCTCGCACTACGACGTGCGGCTGCGGTACTGGCCGGACACCGACCGGCTGACCGGCACGACCACGATCCTGGCCCGCGCCACCACCGACCTCACGCAGTTCAATCTGGACTTCGCGCTGCAGGTCAGCTCGGTGCGCGTCAACGGCTGGCTCACGCCCTTCACCCGGCAGGGCGCACACGAGCTGGTGGTCAAGCCGACCCGACCCGTCGTCGCCAACCAGCAGCTGACGATTGTCGTGCAGTACTCGGGGACGTCCTCACAGGTGCAGGTCAACGGCTTCACCGCGTGGAACCGCACGGCCGACGGCGCCCTGGCCGTCGGCGAGCCGGAGATCGCCTGGTGGTGGTACCCGAGCAACGACCACCCGCTCGACAAGGCGACCTTCGACATCTCGGTGCAGGTACCCGACGGCATCCAGGTGGTCAGCAACGGTGTATTGACCAGCCCGCCGCAGCCCGGGCCGCTCGGCTGGAGCCGGTGGAGCTGGCGCTCGACCAAGCCGATGGCCACCTATCTGGCGTTCCTCGCGATCGGTCACTACGAGATCCGCACCGACACCTCCCAGTACGGCCAGCCGGTGATCAACGCGTACGCGCAGAACCTCGGCGAGCTCTCCGACGCCGCGCACGCCAGCGTCGAGCGCACCTCCGAGATCATCGACTGGGGCAGCAAGATCTTCGGCCCGTACCCGTTCGAGGCCCGCGGCGGCGTGGTCACGGCGGCCGGCGACCTCGGGTACGCCCTGGAGGACCAGACCCGGCCGGTCTACGACGGCAGGTTCTGGCGGCGCGGCTCCAACGCGTACGTGGTGGTGCACGAGAACGCCCACCAGTGGTTCGGCGACTCGGTCTCGGTCGCGGCGTGGCGCCACATGTGGCTCAACGAGGGCTTCGCGTCGTACGCGGAGTGGCTGTGGTCGGAGGACCAGGGCGAGGGTACGGCCCAGGAACTGTTCGACTTCAATTACGCCACCCGCCCCGCCGACGACCCGTTCTGGCAGGTGAAGCCGGGCGACCCGGGCGCGCAGAACCCGTTCCACAGCGCCGTGTACGTGCGGGGCGCCATGGCCCTGCACCAGCTTCGGCTGACTGTGGGCGATGACGCGTTCTTCCGGATCCTGCGGCAGTGGACCGCCGGCCACCAGTACGGCAACGCCACCATCGAGCAGTTCCAGACGCTGGCCGAGAGCGTTTCCGGCCAGGACCTGGACGGGCTGTTCACCACCTGGCTGTTCACGCCGGGCCGGCCAGATCTCGGCGGCGTCTCGACGCTGCGCCGGTCCGTGGCCCCGGTGGAGCCGAAGTCCTGGTCCAAGATCAAGGACGCGCACGAGGCACTGCACGCCCACCACTGATCCGCTTCTGCCCGCCGGCCCAGGAGTCCGCTCCGGGGCCGGCGGCGCATGTCAGGCGGCGGCGGCGATCTGCCGGAGCACGGCGACGACCTGCGCGATGACCCGCTCCGGATGGCGCAGCACGTCGTCAGCGGTGGACCGCAGCACCGTCCAGCCGGCGGCGCGCAGCGCGTTGAGCCGCGCGACGTCCTTCCGGAAGGTGACTCGGTCACGGTGGTGATCGCCGTCGTACTCGATCGCCAGCCGCGCGCCGACGTACGCCAGGTCGAGTCGCGCCACGAACACGCCGCGGTGGTAAACCTCGTGCTGCAGGGTCGGGCAGGGGAAGCCGCGCAGCACCAGCAGCATGCGCCGATCTTCCGGACGTCGCCCGGGTCCAGCCGCGTGCGTTTCGTCCGTAACCGCGGGTGTCCGGTGATCCGCGTGTCGCGGGGCACGCTCACGTGGACCGGTGCGTCCAGCGACAGCACGTCGGCGCCGTACAGGAAGGCGGCACTGGCGCCGCTGATCGCCCCACCCTCCGGTAGCAGCAGACCAGCGGCCTTGCACCAGGCCGTGTGGTCCATGACGAGATCGCGGTGCACGTAGATGTCCGGCAGGAGACGTCGCCACCCCGGTCGGGCGAGCTGACGGCGGGTCAGCAGGCCCTCGGCGACCACGTCCCGTCCGCGAAACGGCGCGGACCTGAGCTTTCCGGGGAACTGTGCGGCGGGAGGCATCTCCGGAGCTTCCCGCACCCACCGCATGTGACGCTGTCCCCTGTGGATAGTCACGGACGGCCTGTGGATAAGCGTCAGCGGTAGCTGAGATACCGAATCTTGGCCGGGATCGGTATCTCAGCTACCGCTGACACGGAAGCCGGGCGGACGGACCGGTCAGCGCAGCGGGCTGGCGAAGTCCTGCGTCCAGATCTTCGTGCGCTTGCTGTCGGTCGCCACCCCGATGCCGATGTCGCGGTATCCGCAGTTGAGGATGTTGGCGCGGTGCCCGGGGCTGTTCATCCAGGACTGCATCACCGATGCGGCGTCCTTCTGCCCCTTCGCGATGTTCTCGCCGACAGATGACCACTTGTACCCGGCGTTGGTCACGCGGGTCGCGACGGTGACGCCTTCCGGGGTGTTGTGGTCGAAGTAGTCCCGCTTGGCCATATCGGCAGAGTGCTCGCGCGCGGCGGCGGTGAGCCGGGTGTCGACCGTCAGGCTCTGGCAGCCCGCTTTCGCCCGTTCCTGGTTGACCAGGTCGAAGACAGCGGCCTCGAGCGCGGCGTCGCCGGTCGGCTTCGGCGCCGGCTGCGGGGGCGCGGGCCGGGTCGACTCGGGCGGTGCGTCGCTGCGGGCCGGCGACGCGGTGGGCTGGACGACGGGGGTGGCGGGGGACGCGTTCGCGGTGACCGTAGGGACGGCCGAGGCGGCGGTGATCGCGGTCTCGGCCGTGGGCGGTGGCGTCACGGCCCCCCGCTCGGGGCCGCCGGCGGCTACCGCGGGCTGGGCGCGCCCGACGCGGAACACCACTGCGCCGACCGTGGACGCCAGCGTCACGGCGAGTACGGCGACGGCGGCGAGGATCGCGGGGTGCAACGGCCGGCGCCGGCGCGGGGGAGCGTCGGGACCGGTGTCCACGTAACCGGTGTCGAAGCCGAAGTCGGCGTACGGATAAGGCTTCACGGGGGGCGCGGGCAACCCAACCTCCATCGGCGACCGGCTGGCGGACCGTTCGAGCGTAGAACCGGGCAGCGCCGGCCGCCCCGGGGTAACGCCGAACTTAACGGGCGACTAATCGAGACTTATGACTAGCGGCACCTGCCGTGACGATCAGGTCTCGCCCTGTAGTAGCGCCCCGTCGCGACCGTCGCATGGGCGGGGGGAGCGACGGTCGCGACGGAGCTTGCAGTCCGGCGCCGTGCCACGCGCTGGCAGGAGTGCGTGCTGGCCGGACGATCGGGGTGTCGACTCCGGACGGTGCCCGCCGCCGGGCCGGAGCCGGCCGGAATCAGTTGGTGCCACCTCCACCGGGTGCGGGGGCGGCGTTGCCACCGCCGCTGTTGGCCGGGGCGCCAGCCGCCTTCTTGCCCTGCGGCGTCACGGCGTACCAGACGTTGCCGGCAGCGTGGCCCTTGGTTTCGCCCGGGGCGGTGTCGCCGCTGAACCGGTAAACCGGCCAGCCGGCGATGGTGACCTGCCGGATGAAGTCGGCCCGGACGAAGCTGCTCACCAGCGCCTGGTCGACCCCTTCGATCCGGAGGTTACCGGTGTCGACGAGCGGCGGCCACTTTGGAATGCAGTCTTCGTTGCAGTTGCTCTGCGGCTTGGGCTTGGCGACGTCCTTGTCGTAGCGGTAGAGCGTGTAGCCCGCGCCGTCGACAACGATCTCCCCGAGTTGGGGCGACGAGCTGGCCTTCATGAACACCGAGCTGTCGACCTGATTGGGCGGCAGCGGTGACGCGGTGTTGCTCGCCGCCACCGGAGCGTTACCTTGCCCAGTGCAGGCTGCCGTCGAAAGCACGACCGCCAGTCCGGCGGCTGCCAACGCGGCTCGGCGCATGTTGCGTTCTCCTTCTCAGCCGGCACGCGACCCGATCGCGTGGCTCCCGAAAATCCTCCGCGGTCGCCAGCGGCGCGGGCCTCGGCAGGGTGTACGCGCGGTGGTGTCCTATCGGTTCAACCGAGATCGACGAAAAAGTCCTCGCGGATCCATTGATCCGACCGGGCTGTTCGTGCGTACCACCGGACGAGACAGCCACGGACGTTACGGAGGTGATGGCAGTGGTCCTTGTGAACCATACGGTCTCAGAGTCCCCATCCGGCCATTACCGGTTCTGATGGTCCGACGGGCGACGCGCGGTAGGCACGAAGTGGCAGAGGGCCACGGCTCGGCCTCCCGCGACGAGGAACTCGTCCGGTCACTGTACGCCGAACACGCGGAGGGTCTCCTCTTGTTCGTGCTTCGGCTGACCGGCGGCGATCGTCAGCGCGCGGAGGACGTGGTCCAGGAGACGCTGTTGCGCGCCTGGCGGCATGCGCACGAGCTGGGAGCAAACGGGCAGACATCACTTCGCCCCTGGCTCGTCGCGGTCGCGCGGCGCATCGTGATCGACGGTTACCGCAGCCGCAACGCGCGGCCACCGGAGACTGACGACGCGCCGCTGGCGAGCCTTCCGGCCGCCGACGAGACGGAGCGGGTGCTCCAACTGCTGGTACTCACGGACGCCCTGCGCGGCCTGACGCCAGCTCACCGTGAAGTGGTTTTCGAGACGTACTTCCGTGGTCGAACCGTGCAGGAGGCGGCCGAGTTCCTCGGCCTGCCCGTCGGCACGGTGAAGTCAAGGGTCTACTACGCCCTCCGAGCGTTGCGTATCGCTCTGGAGGAGCAGGGGGTGACGGCATGACGCCGGAAAGCGTCCACCGCGACGTCGGCGCCTACGCGCTGGGCGTGCTCGACCCGCGTGACAACGCGCGATTCGAGGAGCACCTGGCGATGTGCCACTCCTGTCCTCGCGAGCTGGAACAGTTGTCGACCGTGGCCGTGCTGCTGTCCCACGTGGACGCCGACGATGTGGTCTTCGCCGAGCGCTCGACCCGGGATCCGCGCCGGTCCGACGTCCTGGTCGGCACGGTGCGCTCGGAGCAGCGGCGCTCCCGGGTGCGACAGCGGCTGACCCTCGCCGCCTGTGTGCTGTTGCTCGGCGCGGGTGCCGGGGTCGTCGCCACCGGCCAAGTGGACGGACTGTTGCCCACACGGTCACCCCTCGTGTCGGCGGCGCCGAAGCTGCACGCGGTCAGCCAGAACACCGGCACCGAGGCGACGGTCCAGGTGGACGGCAAGCGCTGGGGCTCGCAGGTGACGTTGGAGGTCACCCACGTCAAAGGCCCGCTCGCGTGCCGGCTCGTGGCGGTCTCCAAAGACGGCCAGAGCGAGGTTGTGATGGGATGGAGCGTGCCTCCGGAGGGTTACGGAACGAAAGAACAGCCGGACCCGCTGGTCCTGGTTGGCGGGACCGACCTGTCGCCGTCTAACCTTGCCAGGCTGGAGGTTCGGACGGTCAGCGGGACGCTTCTCGTCAGCGTTCCGGCGTGAGACGAAGGTTACGCTCCGCTTCTTTCGACCGGCTCCGTAAAGCCTCGTGAAAGTCGATCATAAGTCGTCCTTAAGTGCCTATTCGGATACGTAGCTGAGACCTAGCTTTTCTCTGGGACGCCCACCGACGAACGCCCCCCACGTCGTCGGCGGAGCGGCCGAGAAGACAAGGCTCCGATGCGCGTCGGAGAGGATTGGTGGGAATGCTCGCATCGCGGTTTACGCGACCGCTCAGGAGGGTTGTCCTTTTTGTGGCAACCCTTTTGGCTGCCTGGCTCGTGGCGCCGGCGACGGCGTTGGCCGCCCCGGCCGTCGACACCGCCGCGGCGCTCGCTGCCCCGACCGTCGACACCGCCGCGGCGCGGCCGCTGGCGGCGCCGGACCCGTTCAACGGGGCGATCCCGGGCGACGTCAGCGACGGCAAGGGCTCGCTTCCGCCGGCGAACAACGCGCCGAACGCGGGCCCGATCGTGCAGACCGCGATGCCCGGTGCCAACCTCACCCAGACGCGCTTCGGGCTGATCGACGACACCGACCGCAACTTCCTGGTCAAGGTCCGGCAGGCCGGGCTCTGGGAGCGCCCCACCTGCCTGGTCGCGCAGCAACAGGCGGGCAATGAGCGGGTCAAGGAGATCTGCCGTATCCTCGCCGCCGACCACCAGCAGCTCGACGAGGAGGACCGCTTCATCGCCAAGCAGCTCAACGTGGCCCTGCCCGACCAGCCGTCGCCCGACCAGCAGGCGTGGATGCGTGAGTTCTGGCCGATGAAGGGCCACGACTTCGACGTCACCGCCGTCAAGTGGCTGCGCTTCGCCCACGGCTCGGTCTTCTCCGCCATCGCGTCGGTACGCGCCAACACGCGTAACGAGATGATGCGGCTGTACGCCGAGCGGGCGAACTCCATGGTCAACAAGCACATGTCGCTGCTCGAGAGCACCGGTCTCGTCCAGTACGACAGCCTGCCCCACGCCGCCATCGGCGCACCGGCGGTCGCGCTGGCCGCGGCAAGCGCGCCCACGCCGAAGGACTCCAACTTCTTCCGGTTGCCGGTCATCGCACTCGTGCTCGTCACGGGCTTGCTGGCGGTCGTGAGCATCCGCCGCGTCGTCGGCGGCTCATGAGGAAGCGCAACACGATGAAGAAGGGGAGGTAGGCGGCGTGCTCGCAGCCGACGCTCATTGCGCCGTACTGGTCACTCCGGACTGCTCGGCAGCCCAGAGTGTGCACATCATCGCGCACACCGCCGGGTTCCTCTCGTACGCCCTGCTCTGGGTCACGATCATGTGGGGCATGATGCTCGGCCGCGGCTGGGCCATGACGCGGTTCAAGCACTCCCAGCTCTACGCCACCCACATGACCCTCGCACTGATCGCGATGACGCTGGGCTGGGTGCACGCCTTCGTCCAGCTGGCCAACCCGGTCGGCACGGTGTTCTTCATCGACGAGTTCGTGCCGTTCTCCAACGGCCGGGACCCGATCGGCATCGGCGTCGGCGTGATCGCCATCGAGATCATGACGGCCCTGCTGATCTCGATGCCGCTGCAGCGCAAGCTCGGGTACGGCCGGTGGCGCGCCCTGCACTCCCTGTCGTACGCCTCGTTCACCCTGCTCGCCGGGCATGTGCTGCTCTCCGGCTCCCACGTCGGACCGCTCTTCGTCAAGATCCCGGTACTCGTGATGTGGGCGAGCACGGTCGTGCTCTGGCTGGGCGTCTCGAAGTGGTCGTTGCAGCGCAAGCGGGTCCTGACCGACCGGTCGGCGAGCCGGATGCGCCCGCAGCAGGCCGAGGTGAGCGTCGACCCCGCCAAGTGCGCCCGGTTCGGGTTCTGCGAGCAGGAGGCCCCGGCCATCTTCGAGCTGCGCGGTGACGGGCGGCTCGGATACAAGACGACCGTTCCCCCGGAGGAGATCGAGGCCGTTGTGCGTGCGGTGAAGGTGTGCCCGGCCCGGGCGATCAAGATGAACCGGGCCGGCTCGAAGGTGTACATGCCGCAGAACAAGACGGAAGAACCCGCCGAGGGCCGTTCCGGCAAGGAAGCCCTGGCCAACGTGACCGGTATGCACCGTCGTGGAGGTAAGTGACGCATGCGTCGCCGTAAGCAATCAATGGCGTACGGCTGGGCCGACCGCATCCTGATCGTCGGCGGTGGGCCGGCGGGCATGGCGGCGGCCGAGGAGCTGCGCCGCCAAGGGTTCAGCGGCAAGATCACGTTGTTGTGCGACGAGCCGGACGCGCCGTACGACCGGCCCGCGTGCTCCAAGAGCCTGCTGACCGGCCACGCCCGGCCCAAGGACGTGCGGATGCCGATCGACGGCGAGCTCGACGTCCAGTGGAAGCACGGGCGCCGCGCGGTCGAGGTCGACATGTACCGCCGGACCGTGCTCTGCCAGACCGACGAGGAGTTCGCGTTCGACGGGCTGGTCATCGCCACGGGCAGCTACGCCGAGCTGCCCAAGGGCTGGCCGTCCGGGCCTGGCATGCACATCCTGCACAGCGTCGAGCACGCCTGGGCGCTTCGCCAGGATCTGCGCTTCGCGGAGCGGGTGGCCATCGTCGGCGGTGGTCTCACCGGCTGCGAGACCGCGTGCGCGGTGCGCGAGCTGGCCCGCGAGGCGGTGCTCATCGACCCCAAGCCGTACGTGATGGGCCGGGCGGTGGGGGAGCCGATCGGCTACCTCGTCGCCGAGGAGCACCGCAAGTTCGGCGTGGAGATGCGCCTGGGCCGCCGGGTCAAGGAGGTCGAGCGGCGCCGGGGCAAGTGGCGGCTCTCGCTCGACGACGGCTCGTACGTGTACTCCGACATCGTGGTCGCGACCCTGGGTGAGAAGCCCGACGTGGCCTGGCTCGAAGGCACCGGCATGGACATCTCGCGCGGGGTTCTCTGTGACGAGAGCCTGCGGGTGGTCGGGGCCGAGGGTGTGGTCGCGGCCGGCGCCGCGGTCCGGTGGCCCAACCTGATCTACGGTTCCGAGCCCACGATGGTCGGGCAGTGGATCGCCGCCGTGGAGATGGGCGGCGCGGCCGCGCGGGCCCTGCTCGCCGGCGACCGCGAGGTGCCGCCGGTCGGCATCGTGCCCCGGTACTGGTCGCTGCAGAACGGCCTGCGCATCATGGTCGCCGGCGACTTCCGCCGGGACGACCACATCGTGATGACCGAGATGCGCCCGGGCCGCAAGGACGCCGCGCGTGCCGGCGTGATGGCCAGCTACTACCGCAACGACGACCTGGTGGGTCTGATCGCCGTCAACTCCGGGCGGGCGTTCACCGAGACCACCCGGGCGATGCTCATCGACACGCCGGTCCAGTTCCAGCCGCAGCCGAAGACGCTGCCGCAGCAGCGCACGTCGGGCTCGCAGCGGCGCCTGGCCGCGGTCAGCTAACCGCATACGTTTTCCACGCCGCGCGGGTCGGACTAGCCCACCGGCCCCCGCACCGGCGGACCGCCGCCCACCGGGCTCGACGGCATCCAGCGTCGAGCCCCGGTGGGCGGCGATCTGTCTACACACCAGGTGACGCGGTGCGTCATCGGTCGGTGACGCTCCGCGTCAGCTGTTGCATACGCGACCGCCAACCTCCAACTTTCGGCCCATCAGGGGCAGACGATAGGGCCGCTCGAGAGCACAATCGGTGGAGGCGACGCGCCTGGGGCGTCGCCACCAACTGGAGGCGCCATGACGTTCACGCAGCAGGTCCGCGCGGACGCGTCCGGTCTGGTGGTGAGCCTCAGCGGCGAGATGGACTTGAGCGTGGCCGGGACCTTTGAGGCGTCCGTCCAGCGGTTGATCGCCACCCGGCATCCCCGCATGATCCAGCTCGACCTCTCCGGGCTGGAGTTCCTCGACTCCACCGCGGTCAGCGTCATCGTCCGGCTGTGGCGCCTGGCCCGCCGGGAGCACTGCTCGCTCCGCGTGGTCAACTCCACCGGCGGGGTTCGGCACGTGCTCGACGTCACCGGCGCGCTGGCGCTCGTCGGCGCCGACCCCGCGCCCGAGACGTCCACCGCCTGACCCGGCGCCCCGGCCGGAGGTGGAGGATCAAAACCAAGGTGCGCGGGTACGGGCGGAGGCGCGATGGCGCGGCGGGCGGCGGTGATCGGGGCGGGCATCGGCGGGCTGGCCACCGCGGTGGCGCTCGGGCGGCGCGGCTGGCGCGTCACCGTGTACGAGCGCCGGCCGACCCTGGCGGCGCTCGGTGCCGGACTGCTGGTCTGGCCCAACGCCGTGCACGCCGTCCGCGCCCTGGGCCTGGGCGAGCGGCTCACCGCGATCGGGACCCGGCAGACGGTCAGCGGGGTGCGCCGGGCGGACGGGCGCTGGCTGACCCGCGTCGACCCGGCCGAGATCGGCCGGCGCCTCGACGCGCCGCTCCTCGCCGTGGCGCGGCCCGACCTGCACGAGGTGCTCCTGGGCGGCCTCGCCGACACGGTCGAGATCCGCACCGGGCTCGAGGTGGACCCCGGTGACCTGCCGGAGGCGGACCTCGTCGTCGCGGCGGACGGCATCGGCAGCACCACCCGGGCCGTGCTCGCGCCGGGCACCCGGGTGGTCGACGCGGGATACGTGGCGTGGCGCGCGATGGTGCCGACGGCCCGCGTCCCGGCCGGCGTGCTCGCCGCCGAGACGCTCGGCGTCGGCCAGCGCTTCGGGTGCGCGCCGATCACCGGGCACGGGGTGTACTGGTACGCGACCGCACCGCCGCCGGTGCGCACCAGCGCGCCCGGCGACCAGCTGGGTGAGCTGCGGGAGCGCTTCCTCGGCTGGCACGAGCCGATCGGGGCGCTCATCGCGGCGACCGACCCGGCCGACCTGTTGCACCACGGCATCGGCTATCTGGACCCCGTACCCCCGCTGGCTTTTGATCGTGTCGCCCTGCTCGGCGACGCGGCGCACGCGATGACGCCCGACATCGGCCAGGGCGCCGGGCTGGCGCTCGAAGACGCGGTGACGCTCGCGTCCACACTGGACGGTGGGGACGTCGCCGCGGGTCTGGCGCGCTACGACGCTCTGCGCCGTCCCCGGGTAACCGCGCTGGTGCGGCGGGCCCGGTCGGTCGGCCGGCTGCTCCAGGCGGCCGGGCCGGTCGGCGTGCTGCTGCGTGACCTGATGATCGTGGCGACCCCGGCACGGGTCACCGTCGCGGCGGGCGTCCGGACCGCCGACTGGCGGCCGCCGCGTTAGGAGGGGGACCATCCTTTCGCGAGCACCCGGGCGACCATCGACGGCCGGAACAGCACCGACGGCGGCGTCACCAGCTGCTGCACGGACACGAACGTCCGGCGGACGTCGGCGGAGACCCGCGCGGCCAGCTGGACGCGGCGGGCGTACCGGTTGAACAGTGCGATGCCGGGCGGTCGGGGCCCGGTCGTGCGCGGATACATGAAGTCCCCGCCGACAGCGAAGCGCCACGGCGTGGTGATCACGGTTGCGGCCGCCCGGTAGAAGTCGCTCGACATCGCCGCCGATGGCAGGCTGTGCCGGTCCAGGGTGGACGCCAGCGCCTGCGCCTGCAGGACGGCACAGGTCATGCCCTGCCCGTACACCGGATTGAAGCTGCAGACCGCGTCGCCCAGGGCGACGTAGCCGCCGGGCAGCCGGCGCAGCCGTTCGAAGCGCCGGCGGCGGCTGGACGGGAACCGCATGGTGGCGATGCCGGTGAGCGGCTCGGCGTGCGCGATCAGGTCGGCGACGTCCGGGTGAGGAAGCGCTGCGGCGTCCCGCCGAAACGAATCCTCGTCGGCCGGCAGGTCGTCGAGGTGCCAACCGCCCAGCGACACCAGCCAGCGGTCCCCCTCGATCGGCAGGACCAGCCCGACGCGGTTCTCCGCCGGCGCTGTCGGGAGCACGAACGCGCCGGCGGCGCCGCCGAGGCCTCGGCCCGGCTCGCGCCGGTAGAGCCGGGTGCCGTACCCGACGCCGACCTTGACCTCCAGCGTCTCCGGCGCCGGGTAGCCGAGCTCGGCGAGCCAGCGGCCCGAGCGGCTGCCCCGGCCCGAACAGTCGACCACCAGATCCGCCGCGACCGTCTCGCCGCCCTCCAGGACCACCCCGGTCACCCGGTCCCCGGCGCTGGTCAGTCTCTGCACCGCGCAGCGGTCCCGGATCATCACGCCGGGCAGCGCCGCGACCCGGCGGCGCACCGTCAGCTCCAGCAGCGGCCGGCTCAGGGACACGATGTCCAGGCCGGTGGGCATCGGCGCCCACACCGTCCCGAACCGGTAGACGCTCAGGTGGGTGCCGATGTCGAACGCGATGGCGCCGGCGGCCAGCAGCTCGTCGTGCAGGCCCGGGAACATCTCCTCCAGCGCGCGCAGCCCGGCCACCAGCAGGACGTGGCCGTGCCGGCCCTGCGGCACCCCGCGCCGCGGTTCGGCGCGGTCGGGCAGCTCGTCCCGATCGAGCAGCACCACGCGGGCGAACCGGTCCGCGAGGGCCGCGGCGGTGGCCAGCCCCGCCATGCTGGCACCGACGACGACAGCCGTGTTCCGCATCGGTCCATGATGACCGTTGTCCGGCGTGCGCACGTACCGGGCCGGGTCACTCCACCCGTCGCCACCGCTCGACCGCCTGCCGGCCGGCCGTGCCGCCCGTCGCACGCGCTTCGACGGCCGCCGACGCCGCCTGACCGCACTCTTTCGGCGGCCACCTCACGCAGCGCAACCTGTGGGCATCTCTCGGCACCGTCCGATGTTCCGGCCGCCGCCCGCGGCCCCGATGTTCCGGCCGCCACCGGCGGCCCCGATGTTCCAGCCGCCGCCCGCGGCCCTGACGAAGAGGCAGTGAAACGAGCCCATGGAGACTCCGACCAAGGCCGCCCAGCTGCGCGCCCGATTATCGCAGCCCGACGTGCTGCGGGTGTCCGGCGCGCACGACGCGCTGTCGGCGCTCGTCGCCGAGGAGGTCGGGTTCGACGCGGTGTGGGCATCCAGCCTGGCCATCTCGGCCGCACGGGGGCTGCCCGACATGAGCCTGCTGACGATGACCGACTATCTGCAGGCGGCCAGCCACATCAACGATGCCTGTGGCTGCCCCGTGATCGCCGACTGCGACACCGGGTTCGGTAACACCGTCAACGTCGCGTACATGGTCCGCCAGTACGAGGCGGCCGGGATCGCGGCCGTGTGCATCGAGGACAAGGTCTTCCCGAAACGCAACAGCTTCGTGCGGACCGATCAGGTGCTCGAGGACGCCGACGTCTTCGCGCGCAAGATCGAGGTCGCCAAGGTGACCCAGCGTACCGGCGACTTCCTGGTCATCGCCCGCACCGAGGCGGCTATCGCCGGCGCCGGGGTACCCGAGGCGCTGCGCCGCTGCCATCGGTACGTGGACGCGGGCGCGGACGCCATCCTGATGCACTCCAAGTCGCCCTGCCCCGACGAGGTGCTCGCGTTCCTGGCGGAGTGGCGCGGGCGGGCGCCGGTGGTCATCGTGCCGACCACGTACTACTCCTGGCATCTCGACGACGCGGCGAAGGCCGGTGTCGCCATGGTGATCTACGCCAACCAGGCGATGCGCGCGGCGGTCCGGTCGATGAGGGATGTGCTGGGGGAGGTGCTCCGCGCCGGGTCGAGCGGCGCGATCGAGCAGGACATCGCGCCGATGACCGACATCTTCCGGCTGCAGCGGGTCGACGAGTGGCTGGCACTGGAGTCCTGATGAACGCCGAAGAACGCTTCGAGGCGCTAGCGGTCGCCGACCGGGATCAGGTGGTCGCGCTGGCCCAGCGGATCCTGGACCTGGTCGACGAGGTGACCGCGCTGTCGGTGCCGGGGCCGGCGACGATGCTGGTGGAGTTGACCGAGTCGGTGCGCCGCCAGGTGTACCACCTGTGCGAGGTCGTGGTCAGCGAGGCGAGCGTGACCGTCCGCGGCCACCGTGGCGACGCGCTGATCCTCGGCGCGGACACCGAGCGGGCCGTCGCCGCCGCCGTGTGCGACGCCGCGACGGCCGCCGGGGTGCTGGCCGACGAGATCGAGCGGCTCCTCGACGAGACCGTCGACGCGCGTGCCCGGGAGCGGGCGGCCGGCGCCGCCGCCGTCGCGCCGACACGCATCGACCTGGAGGTCCTCGGATGAGGTTCGACGCGCTGGACACCCAGCGGGGCTACCGGGCGCTGCTCGGCGCGGTCGCCGAACCCGGCACCGTGCATCCGACGCCGCCGGGGCTGCCGCTGGTGCTGGCCACGCTTGTCGACCACGAGGTGCGCCTCGCCGAGGTGGGCGACTCGCACTGGGCCGACGCGGACTTCGTCCTGGTCCGGGGCGGGGACTCGGGCGGCCTGCTGACCTGGGCCCGGCAGGGCACCTTGCTGGACCCGGCCCTCGGCGCCACCGCCATCTACGAGATCGACACGGTTGGCGCGGGTCCGCTGGCGCTGTCGCTGACCGGTCCCGGCGTCGGCCCGCGTCCCCGCACGCTGCGCCTGTCGGGCCTGGCCGCCGCCGAGGTGGAGCTGTTCCGGCGCACCCGGGCCGACTACCCCCGGGGCGTCGACGTGCTCCTCGTGGACACAGACGGCCGCTGCGCGGCGCTGCCCCGGTCTACCACTGTGGAGGGACCGTGGGCTATCTAGCCGTCCGCGGCTCGCAGGCCGCGATCGCGGCGGCGCGGACGCTGGCCGCCCCGACCGGCGGCCGGCAGACCGTCGACGCGGTGACCCACCACCTGTCGCTGGTGCTCGACGAGGTGCAGGCCGAGGCCGGTGTGGTCGAGCCGCACCTCGCGGCGCTCGCGTTCACCCAGGCGCGGGGTGACGTCGCCGAAGCGGTGTTCCTGCTGCGCGGCTACCGGTCGACGCTGCCGCGCCGGGCACCCGCCCGCGCCGACTCCGCCGATCTCGTGCCGGCGCGGCGGATCAGCTCCGCCTTCCGCAACGTGCCCGGGGGCCAGCTGCTGGGCGCCTCCAACGACTACGGGCTGCGGCTGCTGGACCCGGCGCTGGCCGACCGGCCCGATCAGGACTTTACCGGGGTCGACGGCCCGCCCGCCGGCCCGGAGGGTGCCGGTGTCGCCCCCTGCGCCGGCACCCTCCCCAAAGCCCCGCCCGGCGGGACGCTTCCCGGCGGCACGCTTCCCGGCGGCGCCCTTCCCAAGGTGATCGAGCACATGCGGGCCGAAGGGCTGGTCACCGACCGGCGCGACGAGGCGCCGCCGCGGGACATCACCCGGACCGCGCTGCGCTTTCCGGCCAGCCGCTCGGAGCGGCTGCAGGCATTGTCGCGCGGGCAGTCCGGCGCGATGACCGCCTTCGCGTACGCGAACCTGCGCGGCTACGGCCCGTTTCACCCGACCCTGGCGGAGCTGCGCGTCGGCGCGCTGCCGCTGGCGGTGGCGCACCCGCGGACGGGCCGGCCGGTGTGCATCGGGGAGATCCCGGTGACCGAGGCGGAGGCGATCGGGCAGAAGCCCAACGGCGAGGACGGGACGCTGGGCACCGGGTACGGGTGCGTGCCCGGTCGGGGCGAGCGCAAGGCGATCGCGATGGCGATCCTCGACGCGGTGCTGTCCGGAGTGGACGACGACACGCCGTTCGACAGCCCGCTGGCCGACGAGGAGTTCGTCCTCGCCCACGTGGACGGGGTCGAGGCGGCCGGGTTCGTCGAGCACATGAAGCTCCCGCACGAGGTCACGTTCGCCTCCGACCTCGACCGGGTCCGCACGATCCGGCAAAACGTGCGAGCGCCGGCATGAGACTCAGCGAGCTGGCGGGGGAACGCCGCGGCTACAGCTACGCCTTTCTCGACGAGCACACCAAGCGTGAGCTGCGCCGCCGCACGCTCAAGGCGGTGGCCATCCCCGGTTATCAGGTGGCCTTCGGCAGCCGGGAGATGCCGCTGGCCCGCGGCTGGGGCACCGGCGGAATCCAGCTCACGCTCAGCCTGGTCGGGCCGCCCGACGTGGTGAAGGTGATCGACCAGGGCGACGACGCCAGCATGAACGCGGTCAACGTCCGCGCCCTGGTCAGCCTGACCACCGGGGTACGCACGACGTATGACGCCGAGCAGGCGACGCTCATCCAGACCCGCCACCGCATCCCCGACGGCGCCATCCGGCCCGGTGCGATCATCGTGCTCCAGGTGCCGTTTCCCGAGCCGCTGCGGCTGGTCGAGCCGAGCGACGCGGTGACCCGGCGGATGCACGCCGAGCGCGACTACTCGAAGATGTGGCTCTATCTCTACGAGGACATCGTCCGGTACGGGCGGATCTCGCTGTCCTACCGGTACCCGTGCATGGTCAACGACACGGTGCTGATGGACCCCACGCCGATCCCGCGCCACGACGTCGCCAAGCTGCACCGGAGCCCGCACCTGCACCTGTTCGGGGCCGGCCGGGAACAGCGCGTCTATGCCGTCCCGCCGCACACGGACGTGGTGCCGCTGGACTTCGAGGACCACTCCTTCGAAGTCGAGCGGGCCGGGGCGCCGTGCGCGCGCTGCGGGTCGGAGAAGTCGTACCGCACCGAGGTGCCCGGGCTCGGCTGGCTGTGCAGCGACACCGGGTACTGCGAGGGGAGGCGGTGAGCGTGATTCCGCTGCTGGCCGTGGACGGGCTGACGAAGCGGTACGGCCCGCGCGTCGGCTGCGCCGACGTCGGCTTCGAGGTGCGCCCTGGCGAGGTGCTGGGCATCGTCGGGGAGTCCGGCTCGGGCAAGTCCACGGTGCTGCGCTGCCTGTACCTGGACACGATGGTCGACGCCGGCTCGGTGCGCCTGGCCGGGGAGGAGCTGACCGGGGTCGACGCGGCCCGCCGCCGGTGGTTGCGCAGCTTCGCGATCGGCATGGTCTACCAGGACGCCACCCGCGCGCTCGACCTCGGCGTGTCCGCCGGCGGCAACGTCGCCGAGCGGTTGCTCGCCGCGGATTGGCGGCACGTCGGGAAGATCCGCGGCCGGGGCCGGGACCTGCTGGCCCGCGTCGAGGTGGCCGACGACCGGGTCGACGACCTCGCGGAAACGTACTCCGGCGGGATGCGCCAGCGCCTGCAACTGGCCAGGGCGATGGCCAACGAGCCGCCGCTGCTGCTGCTCGACGAGCCGACGAGCAGCCTCGACGTGCACGTACAGGCGGCGATCCTGGACCTGGTCAAGGAGGTGCAGGCGCAGACCGGCGTCGCCATGGTCGTGGTCAGCCACGACCTCGGGGTGATCCGCCTGCTCGCCCACCGCACGCTCGTCATGTTCCGGGGCCGGGTGGTCGAGTCGGGCATCACCGAGCAGGTCCTCGAAGACCCGCAGGACCCGTACACGCAGTTGCTCGTCTCGAGCTCACTGGGGTAGCGATGCTGACCGTGCAGGGGTTGAGCAAGACGTTCACGCTGCATCTGCTGGGCGGGCGGCGGTTGCCCGCGCTGGTCGACGCGTCGCTGTCGGTGGCGGCCGGTGAGCTGGTCGCGGTGCTCGGCGCCTCCGGATCGGGCAAGTCGACGCTGCTGAAATGCCTGTGCCGGGCGTACCTGCCGACCGGCGGCAGCGCCTGGTACGAGTCGGCCCGCTTCGGCCCGGTCGACCTGGTCCGGGTGCCCGACGCGGCGATGGTGACGCTCCGGGCCGGCGAGATCGCCGTGGTCAGCCAGTTCCTGCACGCAGTACCGCGGACGCCGGCGGATCTGGTGGTCGCCGCGCCGCTGCTGACCGCCGGGGTGGACCGCGCGGCGGCCCGGGACCGCGCCCGGCAGTTGATGGCGCGGCTGCGGCTGCCCGAGCGGCTGCACGACGCGTACCCGGCGACCTTCTCCGGCGGCGAGTGCCAGCGGGTCAACCTGGCCCGGGCGCTGGTCACCGCGCCGCGGCTGCTGCTGCTCGACGAGCCGACCTCGGCCCTCGACCCGGATACGCGGGAGGCGGCCATCGCGCTGATCCGCGAGCGGGTGGCGGCCGGGGCGGCCGCGATCGGTGTCTTCCATGACCTGTCCACAGTGGAGAAGCTCGCGAACCGGGCGGTGACGGTGTCCAACGGTCGGGTCGTGTCGGACGAGATGGTGGTGGCGGTATGAGGAGTTGTTGGAGCGCCGGGACCGTGGTGCTGGGCGAGCGGGTGCTCAGCCCCGGCACGGTGGTGGTCGAGGACGGGTTCATCGCCGACGTGGTCGCCGGGGAGTACGGCGAGTTTCTCGGCGAGGACACGATCCTGGCGCCGGGCGCCATCGACCTGCACAGCGACGCCGTGGAGAAGCTCGCCGAGCCGCGCCCCGGGGTGCGGCTGCCGTTTGCGGTCGCGGTGCGCGCGCTCGACACCCGGCTCGCCGGCGCGGGGGTCACGACCGGGTACGCCGCGCTCAGCCTCGCCGGGGACGAGATCGGGCTGCGGGAGCCCACTGCGACCGGGGCCCTCGCGTTCGAGCTACGCACGCTCACCGACCCCCGCGTGGACCACCGGCTGCACCTGCGGGTCGAGCTGACCGACGAGGGGTCGGTCCGCGCGGCCGAGGACCTGCTCGCGACCGGCGCGGTGGCCCTGCTGTCGGTCATGAACCACACGCCCGGGCAGGGCCAGTTCACCACGACCGACTCGTACCTGGCGTTCTACCGGCGCAACTACGCGGTCAGCGAGCCGGAACTGCGGGCACGTATCGCGGTGAAGGAAGCGGCGGCGCCGCACCTCGAGCGCCGGCTCGACCGGCTCGACGATGCCGCCGCGCGGGCCGGTGCCCCGCTCGCCTGGCACGATCCCGACTCCGCCGCGACGATCCGGCGGGCCCGGGCGCATGGCGCGGTGATCGCCGAGTTCCCGACGACGGCGGACGCGGCGGCCTCCGCCGGCCCGGCCGGCCTCGCCGTCGCCATGGGCGCCCCGAACCTCCTGCTGGGCCGGTCCACCGGCGGCAACCTGAGCGCGGTAGAGGCGCTGGCCGCCGGGACGCTGGACCTGCTGGTCAGCGACTATTACCCGGAGGCGATGTGGCCGGCGGCGCTGGCCAGCGGGCTGCCACTGCCGGCCGCGGTGGCCCTGGTCACGGCCGCGCCGGCCCGGGTCGCCGGCCTGCACGACCGGGGCGTGCTCGCGCCGGGGCTGCGCGCGGACCTGGCGGCGCTGCGCCCCGACGGCACGGTCGTGCGCACCCTCGTCTGCGGCCAGCCCATCGCCTGATCGCCGCCCTTTCCTCGCCGCCCTTTCCTCGCCGATCTAGGAGTCATCTACGTAGTTTGATCTCTAAACCGCGTCACTTTCTCCTTGATCGGCGGGGAAAGGGCGGCGGGACGCGGCGAGGCGGGCGCGTAGCCAGGGGAGGACGTCGTCGGGGTCCAGCCGGACCGGGCCGTTGGTGGACCGGCCGGAGCCGAGCGCCGCCGCGACCAGCCCGGGCAGGTCGCCTCCGGCGACGCCGTGATCGCCCAGCCAGGGCGAGAATCCAGTTCGGCGCAGCAGGTCGGCGAGGTCCGGCCCGTCGAGGCCGATCTGCGCCAGCCGGCGCGCGACGAACGCCACGCCGCGCGGGTCCTGGCAGTGCGTGCGGAGCCGGGCACGCGTGTACGGCAGCAGCCACACCAGGTTCAGCGCGCACGCGACGCCATGGCGCACCCCGAAGCGCGCGGTCAATGGGTACGCGAAGGCGTGCCCCGCCGTCGTGCGGGTCCGGTCGATCGCGAGCCCGGCCCGGGTCGACGCGGTCGACAGGTCGGCACGGTCCGATGTGGTCAGCGGCCAGGCGGCCCGGCCCAGCACCGCGACCAGCGCGGTGAGCGCGTCGCTCGCGAGCATCCGCGAGGCCGCCGTGGAGCGCAGCGACCACAGTGACTCGAGCGCGTGGGCGAGGGCGTCGAAGGCCCCGCTGTACGCGACGTCGGCCGGGCAGCCACGGGTCAGCTCGGGGTCGACCACGGCCAGGTCGGCGTGCACCGACGGATGGTCCAGCGAGTGCTTGACCCCGTTGACGTAGACGGTCGCGAACCCGGTGGCCTCGCTGCCGGTACCCGCGGTGGTGGGCACGAGGACCAGCGGCGCGCGCCGCCGCGGCGGCGCCCGACCGGCGAGCACCTCGATCGCCGCCGCCGGGTCGGCGGGCAGCGAGCGGACCATCTTCGCCGTGTCCAGCGCCGACCCGCCGCCGATGCCGACGACCAGGTCGGGACCGTACGCGTCGGCCAGCCGGCAGCCGTCGAGCACGTCGGTCAGGTGCGGGTTGGGGCTGAACCCGCCGAAGCGGGCCGGCTGGCCGGGCAGCGTCAGGCCGGCGCGGGCCACGCCCGAGGTGCTGCCGACGACGAGGAGCCGGCGCGCCGCGAACCCGGCGAGCAGGTCGGGTAGCAGCGCGGCCATGCCGGCACCCGTCACCAGCTCCGGGTCGGTCATGGCCGAGCGGCCACCTCGAAGCGTTCCCGGAGCTGGTGCGGGGTCAGCGCGGACGTCACCCGCGGCGGCGTCATCCCGGGTGCTGTCTGGATCTTCGCCACCACCAGGTGCGGCCCGGGCCGGCCCTCGATCGCGTGCAGCGCGCCGGCCAGGGCCGGCCCGGACGCGCACACCGTGCAGCTGCGGTAGCCGGCGGCCTGGCCGAGCTTGAGCCAGTCGACCCGCGGCGACGTGGTCGGCTGGCCGCCCGTCGACTCGTAGCTGCCGTTGTCGAGCACGATGTGGGTGAGGTTGGGCGGCGCCACCGCGCCGACGGTGACGCAGGTGCCCTGGTGCATGAGCACCGCCCCGTCGCCGTCGATCACCACGACCTCGCGGTCCACGTTGGACATGGCAGCGCCGAGGCCGAGGGCGAGCGCGTGCCCCATCGAGCCCTGCATGTAGAAGTTGCGGGGCGTGTCCGCCAGGCCGAAGAGCTCCCGGCCGATGAACCCGGTGGTGGCGAACACGAGCGCGGCGCGCAGCCGCGGCCGCACCACGTCCAGCGCATCCCGCCGGCCGAAGGTCGGCGCGGCCTCGGGGTGCGCTTCGGCCGGGGCGATCGTCGCTCCGGGTACGAGCACGAACGCGGTCCCGCCAGCGGCCTCGGCGGCCCGCAACGTGGTTGCCAGGTGCTCCTCGTCCGGTTCGAGGATCCAGTAGGGCACGCCGAGCACGTCCAGCAGCGCCTGGGTGGTGCGGCCCATCACGGCGTGCTGCGGCTCGTCGCGCTCGGGGTCGGGCCACCCGCGCAGGCTCATGAAGACCGGGACCGCGATATCGAACGTGAGCGCCAGCGAGGTCAGCGGATTGATCAGGTTGCCGAAGCCGGAGTTCTGGATGATGACTGCGCTGCGCTGCCCGGCCAGCCGGGCGCCGGCCGCGATCGCCAGCGCCGCGCCCTCGTTGGCCGCCGCCACGTACCGGCCCGGCTGGCGCTCCAGTATCTGGAGCGGACCGCCGAAGAACGAGCAGGGAACGCCGGTGACCACACCGATGCCGGCGTGGTCGAGCTGGTTGCAGAATGCCTCGGCGCTGATCATGAGTCCACCCGGGGTAGTCGCCTCACCCTGGAGCGTCGTCGCGCCGGTCGACCTGCGTCAACCCTCGTACGCGTGAGTGAACTGCGGCTGTATCAAACCGGCCCGGCGGCGCTCCTCTTCAGTAGCGTCGTTTCACAGCGCTGACCAAAGCGACCGGCCCGGCCCCGCCGGGGCGGCTCCAGACCGGTCGCCGGCACACCAGGCACCAACCCGGCGTCGTGACCCTGCCTCCGACGCCGGGCCCGCCCGGCCCCGCTCGCTAGGCTGATCATGTGGCACGCGAGCGTCTCGGCCTCCCGGAGGGCACCCAGGACTGGTTGGACCGGCTGGGCCCACCCACCGACGCCTTGGTCCCTGCCGACCCGGCCGCGGCCGACGCCCAGCTGCGCCAGCTCGGCGTGCCGGACCTCGACCGCACCGAGATGCTGGCCGCCCGGCCCGCAGGCGACCTCGTCGGGCTTCTCGCGCGGGCGCACCGCCAGCTCGTCGCCGGCATCGGCGGCATCGATCCGATGCCGGACTGGCCGGACCTGGGCGAGGAGCACCGCTACTTCTACCCGTGGCTGCTGCTGTCCGCCCTGCCGGCGGTCCGCGACTACCACCATGACCGTCGGATCTCCGACGAGGTCTCCTGGGCGACGCTGCGTGACCTGGGCCGGCAGCTGGCCCGCTCCCGCCGGGTACTGGGCCGGGGCGGTCTGACCTCGCCCGGCTGGCTGACGCTGCATTTCCGCGGGGCGCTCTACCAGCTCGGCCGGCTGCAGTTCCAGCGGGTACGGGTACCCGTCGAGCGGGCGCAGGCCGTCCTGCCCGACGCCGCCGCGGACGTGCCGGCGCTCAACGTGCACATTCCGGCCGCCGGCCCGCTGACACCCGAGCGGTGCGACGAGTCGTTCGCCACGGCGCGGCGATTCTTCGCCGACCATTTCCCCGAGGACGGGTACCGGTTCGCGATCTGCAGCTCCTGGCTGCTGGACGAGCAGCTGGCCGGGTACCTTCCGGCGGACGCCAACATCGTCGCGTTTCAGCGCCGCTTCCAACCGGTGCCGGGCGAGCAGCCGACCCAGGACGACCTTGGCGCGCTCGGCTTCGTGTTCGACCGGCGGCAGGCGCCGCTGCGGGCCGGCGACCTCGACGAGCTGCCGCAGGACACGACGCTGCAACGGGCGCTGGTGGCGCATCTGCGCGCCGGCCGGCACTGGCACTTCCGGACCGGTTGGTGCGAGCTGTGACGGCAGCGCCGTTGACGCCTCGGCGCAGCGCCGGCACCGGGAATCCGCCCCTGCGGATGAGTGGGGCGCCCCTACTCCGCCGGTAGCGGTGAGAGGGGCGCCCCACTCAGCGGCGGGGGCGGTTCACCTGCCATTTGGGAATGTCGATCATTTTCCTTGACTCATCGGATCTTTGGCCCCTAGCGTGGGCGAGCGATCCGCCCAAAAGGCCCGCAGCCTGAAATAACCTCCGATCAGTCTGGGCCACATGCTTCGGCGTGCGGCCCTTGACCGATCGCCGATCCGTGGCGAGGTGGTCCCATGCGCTCGACCTGGCGTTCGACAGTCGCTCTGGCCCTCGGCGTCGTCTGCGTGCTGGCCGTCGCGCCAGCCGCCGCTGCCCAGCCGGCCGCCGCCGCCCAACCGGCCGTGACCGCCCAACCGGCCGCCGCCGCCCAACCGGCCGTGACCGCCCAACCGGCGGCGGAGCCCACCGGCTGCGCCGCCGCGCCCTGGATGGATCGCGGCAAGAGCCCCGACGCGCGGGCGCGGCTGGTCATCGCCCAGATGACCCTGGAGGAGAAGATCTCCGTGCTGGGTTCGGTGCGCGACGCCGAGCACTTCCGCGAGACGCTGCCGATCCCGCGCCTGTGCGTGCCCGCGCTGCGCCTCAACAACGGCTCTGCCGGGGTCAGCACCGGCGGGCCCACCCAGTTCCCGGCGACCGCGCTGCCGGCGCCGATCGGCCTGGCCGCCACCTGGGACCCCAAGCTCGCTGAACGCTACGGCTACGTGGGCGGCCGGGAGACCCGCGACCAGGGCCGGGACCTGCTCGAAGGACCGGCGGTCGACCTGGCCCGGGTGCCGGTCAACGGCCGCACCTTCGAGGGGTACGGCGAGGACCCGCGGCTGGCGTCCGAGATTACGGTCGGCACCGTCAAGGGCATCCAGTCCCAGGACGTGATCGCCAACGTCAAGCACTACGCGGCCAACAACCAGGAGACCGACCGCAACAGCATCAACGAGATCATCGACGAGCGGACGCTGCGCGAGATCTACCTGCCGGCCTACGAGGCCGGGGTGAAGCGGGGCAGGAGCGGCTCGGTGATGTGCGCCAAGAACAAGGTCAACGGCGAGTTCTCCTGCCACCACAAAACACTGCTCACCGACGTCCTGCGCGGCGAGTGGAAGTTCCCCGGCTTCGTGGTGTCCGACTTCGACTCCTGCCACAACACCCCGGACTGCATCAACAACGGCACCGAGTTCGAGCTGCCGCAGTCGAAGTACTTCAGTGTTGCCGCTCTCACCGCCGCGGTGAACGCCGGCCAGGTGACGGTGGCGACGATCGACGAGGCGGTCCGGCGGATCTTCACCACGATGATCCGGTTCGGCGTGTTCGACCGTCCGCGCACCACCAGCCCGATCGACGCGGTGGGCCACGGCGCGATCGCCCGCGACATCGCCCAACGGGCCGCCGTGCTGCTCAAGAACGACCGCTCCGCGCTCCCGCTCGACCCCACGGCACTGCGCTCGATCGCGGTGGTCGGCCCGTACGCCGGAGCGGCGAAGACCGGCGGCGGGGGCAGCTCCAGCGTCCTGCCGATCTACAAGGTCAACCCGGTCGACGGGATCAAGAGCCGGCTACCCGCCGGGACCGAGGTCCGCTACGCCCAGGGCGTGTCCGCCGGCGGTCCGCCGCCGGTACCCAACGCGGCCCTCAACCCGCCCGGCCAGCCGACCATGACCGGCCTGCTCGGGGAGTACTTCCCCAACCGGGACTTCTCCGGCGCGCCGCAGGTGACCCGGATCGACGAGAAGGTGGCGTTCAACTTCGGCAGCGGCGAGCCCGCCCCCGAGCTGCCGGTCAACAACTTCTCGATCCGCTGGACCGGCCAGGTCAAGGCGCCCGTCACCGGCGACTACGTGCTCGGCATGACCAGCGACGACGGCAGCCGGCTCTACATCGACGGCAAGCTCGCCGTCGACAACTGGGGCGTGCACCTGACCCGCACCGTGACGCAGACCGTGCACCTCGACGCCGGCCCGCACGACGTACGCATCGAGTACTTCGACGGCAGCGGCAGCGCCAACGTCACGTTCGGCTGGTTCCCGCCGGGTGCCATCAACGATGTGCTCAAGGAGGCCGTCGACGCGGCGAAGGCCTCGGACGTGGCCGTGGTGATGGTCGGCGACGACGAGAGCGAGGGCCGCGACCGGACCAGCCTTGCCCTGTCGGCCGGGCAGGACGAGCTGGTCGAGGCCGTCGCCGCCGCCAACCCGCGCACCATCGTGGTGGTCAAGAGCGGCGCCCCGGTCCTGATGCGGTGGGTGGACAAGGTCCCGGCGATCCTGGAGGCCTGGTACCCCGGCGAGGAGGACGGCAACGCGGTGGCCGCGCTGCTGTTCGGCGAGGTCAACCCGTCCGGCAAGCTACCCATCACGTTCCCGCGCCGCGATGCCGACGTGCCCGCGAACACGCCCGCGCAGTACCCCGGTGTCAACGGCGTCGCGACGTACTCGGAGGGTGTCTTCGTCGGGTACCGCCACTACGACGCCCGCGGCATCGAGCCGCTGTTCCCCTTCGGGCACGGGCTGTCCTACACCAGCTTCCGGATGCGCCACCTCGACGTGTGGTGCGGCTTCGGCGGCCACGCGGTCGCGACCGTCGAGGTGAAGAACACCGGCAAGCGGACCGGCGCCCAGGTGGTGCAGCTCTACGTCGGCCACCCGGCCAGCGCGTCGGTACCCCAGCCGCCGCGCCAGCTCGGCGCGTTCGCGACGGTGACACTGCGACCCGGCGAGAGCCGGCGGGTGGTGCTGCGCGTGGAGCCCCGCGCGTTCGCGCACTGGGACACCGCCACGCACCGCTGGGTCGTGCCGAATGGCACCTACCGGCTGTATGCCGGATCGTCCTCGCGGGACCTGCCGCTGTCGGCGCCGGTCCGGATCTCAGGAGTCCGCCCCTTCACGTCGTGATCGGCACAACGTCCCGGAAGTTGTGCATACCGGCGACCTACCCGGCGGTCGCCCGTTCGGCCACAGTGGCCGTCCGCTGCCGGACAGTTCGTCGTCGCCAGCCCCTCCCGGTGCTCCGCTGAGTAGAAGCGGGGGAGACGCCATGGGCATTTTCATTCAGAGCACGTCCGGCAACGCCGGCAACTTCGAGGTGGCGGTTCCGCGCGTCGGGGGCGGCGCCGACTTCTGGTGGCGCGACAACGACCATCCCGCACTTCCTTGGCACGGACCGATTCTCGGCTTCGGCGGGCCGGAGGACGTCGGCGGCATCGGTCTCATCCAGAGCACGTTCTACGGGCACCTCGAGGTGGTGCTCCGCGAAGGCAGCCAGCTCGTCTCCACCTGGCGGGACGGCAATGGCCGGTGGCAGGGGCGCACGTTGTTGCCCGGGTCCGCCGCGCCGGTCGGCAGCCCCGCATTTATCCAGGGTCGCCTGGGCGGTGCGGTGGGCAACTTCGAGGTGGTGGCGCCGCTGTCCGGCGGCGGCTTCGGGCACTGGTACCGCAGTAACAACGTCGGCGGGCTGCCGTGGTCGGGGCCGACCGGGTTCGGAAGCGGTCAGGCGTCCGGTGTCGCGCTCGTCCACAGCTCGTACGGCAACCTGGAGATCGTCGCCTGCGTCGGCGGTCAGCTCGTGCACTACTGGCGCGGCGGCAACACCTGGAACGGGCCGAACCTCATCGCGTCCGGGGTGAGCGGCGAGCCGGACCTGATCCAGGCCAGCAACGGAAACTTCGAGGTCGTCGCGCCGCTCGCGGCCGGCGGTGTCGGGCACTGGTGGCGCGACAACAACAGCACGAGCATGGCCTGGCATGGACCCACGGCGTTCGGTGCCGGGCAGCCGGCGGGTGTCGGTCTCGTGCAGAGCAAGGCGGGCAAGCTGTGCGTGGTGGCCCGGTTCGCCGACCACCTCGAGTACTGGCAGCGCGACGACGGCGGCACGTGGGCGTGGCAGGGGCCGACGACGTTCGGCGCCGACCCGTACACCGACGCCAGCGTCTACGGCACCTCGACGATCCCGTACCACAGCGGCATCGTCGGCATCCACGCCGCGCTGCTGCACACCGGAAAGGTGGTGCTCTTCGGGTACGGCGACACCGACGACGGGCACGGCGTCTCGCGCGTGCTCGACCCGGTGACCGGCGCGCTCACCACGCCGCCCGAGTCGCACGAGCTGTTCTGCGGGGGACACGCGTTCCTCGAGGACGGGCGGCTCGTGGTGGCCGGCGGGCACCACGGCGAGGTGAAGGGCGTGCACGTGTTCGACCCGACCTCGGGGAAGTGGAGCCACGTCGCGGACATGCCCAACGGCCGCTGGTACCCGACGGTCACGGCGCTGCCGAACGGCGAGGTGCTCACCATCTCCGGTACGAAGAACGGCGGTCCGACCGACGGCGGCAACCCGGTCAACAACTCGCTCCAGATCCTGCTCTCCGGGGCGGGTGTCGAGGAGGCGCTGCCGTCGCCGTTCTCGTCGCACTTCCCGGCGAACTTCCCGACCGTCGACCTGTACCCGTTCGTGTACGTGCTGCCGTCGGGCAAGCTGCTGGTGCACTCCCGCAACGTGACCCGGTTCTACGACCCGGCCACGCACAGCTGGGACGCGACCCAGCTGGTCGCCACCTACCCGTTCTCCCGCACGTACCCGGGGGAGGGCTCCTCGGCCCTGCTGCCGCTGCTGCCGGCGGCGAACTACCGCGCCCGGGTGCTCGTGCTCGGCGGCGGTGGCACGCACCCCGACCAGCTGACCACCGACACCCCGGCGACGAACACCGCGGAGCTGCTGGACCTCGGCGCGCAGCCGCTGGGCTGGCAGTCGCTGCCGTCCATGGCGTACCCGCGGGTGATGCCGGACGCGACGATCCTGCCGGACGGCACGGTGCTGGTGAACGGGGGCAGCTCGACCGGCCGCGCCGACTTCGGTATCGACCCGGTGCTGCCCTACGAGCTGTTCGACCCGGTGACGTTGACGTGGCGGACGCTGCGGACGGCGCACGTGCCGCGGGTGTACCACTCGTCGGCGGTGCTGCTGCCGGACGCGACCGTCATGATGCTGGGCAAGGACGGCGTCTACAACCCCGACCCGTACAAGTACCCCGAGCACCGGGCGGAGATCTACATGCCGCCCTACCTGTTCCGGGGCCCGCGGCCGGTGATCCAGTCCGCGCCGGGCAGCGTGACCCTCGGCGACCAGTTCACCGTCGACTTCTCGGGGTCCGATGTGGACCGTGTGCATCTGGTGCGGCCCAGCTCCACCACGCACTCGTTCAACATGGAGCAGCGCCTGGTGGGCCTGCAGATCGTCGCCCGGTCGGGTTCGACGCTGACCCTCGAGGCGCCGCCGGACGCGGCCGTGGCCGTACCCGGATATTGGATGCTTTTCCTGCTGAACGCGGCCGGCGCGCCGTCGCACGCGCACTTCCTGAAGCTGCAGACCTGACGCCCGTGCGCAGAAGGGTGACCGAGGCGCCTGTGGTCCACCTGTGGCGCCGCTGGACCGGCTGAGGCGGCATACTGCTGCCGTGGTTTCGATGGGGGTCGAGCAGCGGCGGGCCCGGCTCGCCCGGCGGCACCAGCTGGCATCGTCCGCACGGGCGGCCGGCCCGCTCGACGTGGCCGAGCACCTGGTCGCCCTGCACGGCACCGACCCGGCGTCGGTGTACCTGGCCGTCCACGCCCGCGCGGCCTGCGGCCACGAAGCCGTCGAGCGGGCCCTCTACGCCGACCGCACCATGCTGCGGATGCTCGGCATGCGCCGCACTGTCTTCACCGTCCCGGCCGACCTCGCGGCGGTGGTCCAGGCGGCGTGCACCCGGGCGATCGCCGTGCAGGAGCGGCGCCGGCTCCTGCAGCTACTGGCGGAGTCCGGCGTCACTGGGGGCGTTCCCGCCGCCACCTGGCTGGCCGAGGTGCAGGAGTCGGTCGTGCGGGCACTGCTCGCCCGGGGTGAGGCGACGGCCACGGAGCTGTCGGCCGCGGAGCCGCGCCTGCGCGAGCAGGTGCTCATGGCCGCGGGCAAGCCCTACCAGGCGTGGCAGAGCATCTCGACCCGGGTGCTGTTCGTGTTGTCGGCCGAGGGCCGGATCGTGCGGGGTCGCCCCCGCGGATCGTGGATCAGCAGCCAGTTCCGGTGGTCGCCGGCGCAGGTCTGGCTGGATGGGGGCATCCCGGAGCTGCCGACCGCCGAGGCCCAGGCGGAGCTGGTCCGGCGCTGGTTGCGGGCGTTCGGGCCCGGCACCACGGCGGACCTGAAGTGGTGGACCGGCCTGACGATGGGCGAGGTCAAGAAGGCGCTGGCCGCGCTCGACGTGGTGGCGGTCGACCTCGACGGCGTGGCCGGCGTGGTCCTCGCCGACGACCTGGCACCGGTCGACCCGCCGGAGCCGTGGGTAGCCATGTTGCCCGCCCTGGACCCGACCGCCATGGGCTGGCTGGGCCGCGACTGGTACCTCGGCGGTCATGCCAAGGAGCTCTTCGACCGCTCCGGCAACGTCGGCCCCACCGTCTGGTGTGACGGCCGGATCGTGGGCGGCTGGGCCCAGCGCGCCGGCGGCGACGTCGCGTACCGATTGCTCGAGGATGTGGGTGCGGAAGCGGCGGCGGCGGTCGAAGTCGCCGCCGCCCGCCTGGTCGCCTTCCTGGGGGAGGTGCGCGTGACCCCGCGCTTCCGCACCCCACTCGAGCGCGAGCTGAGCGCCTGACGGCCTTCCTCAGCGTGGACGGGACGCGGTGGCCGGGCGCGCGGTCGACGCGCCCGCGGCCCGATGGCGCGGCCGTTGCCTCGACTGGGACCTCGACTGCGACCTCGATCGGGACTGGGGTAGGCGCAGCAGGCCCTGGGAGATCGCGACCCCGGTGAGCACGATCACCGCGCCGGCCGGCTGGTTCCAGCCGATGCGCTCGTGCAGCACCAGCACGCCGATCACCGTCGCGCACACCGGGATCAGGTAGGTCACCGAGGCCGACGTGGTGGCGCCGGCCACCCGGATGACCCGGTAGTTGAACACGAACGCCAGCCCGGTGCCCAGCGCACCAAGCGCCAGGATGCTGCCGATGACGTCGAGCGACAGGGCGGTCGGCGCGGGCGGTGCGCCGGCCACCAGCGGTGCGACGATTAGCAGTTGGGCGCTCGCCACGACGAGCATCCCGGCCGGCACGGCCACGCCCCCGTCGGGCACGTCGCTCAGGAACCGGCGCTGGTAGGGGATCGCGAGTCCGTAGCAGAGCGCCGCCCCCATGCACATCAGCTGGCCGGCGAGGTGGCGACCGCCGACGCCGTGCCAGACGCCGAGGACGACGAGAACGCCGGTGAAGCCGACCAGGATGCCGACTGTGCGGCGCAGGCTCATCCGCTCGGTGCGCAGGATCAGGACGGCGACCGGGAGGGCGAACAGCGGCGTGGTGGCGTTCCAGATGCCGGCGAGCACCGAGGAGACCCGCTGCTCCCCGTACGCGAACAGGGTGAACGGCAGCGCCACGCCGAGCGCACCGGCCACAGCGAGGTGACCCCACGTCCGCGGATCGCGCGGCAGTTGCCGCCGGGTGACCAGCAGCACCGCCAGCACGGTGACCGTGCCCACGCCGACCCGGCCGAGCGCGACGTAGAGCGGGTGCAGCTCGCGCACGCCGACCTTGATGAACAGGAAGCTGGAGCCCCAGATGACCGCGAGCGCCAGATAGCCCGGCAGCCATGACCGGAGATCTGCCTTGTCAGGATCGGTGCCCGTCTTCACCCCTGACACCCTGCCGCAGGGGTACGACATTTGTCGCGCGAGAATCGGACGCCGTGCCGCCATTTCCCGCCAGCGTCACCGCCGGTCAGCCGGTCGCTTCCAGCGGATCCTCCAGCAGCGACTCGAAGGCGACCTCGGCCGCGCCGAGCAGCGCCGCGTCGTCGCCGAGGACCGGGGTACGCAGCCGCACATGCTCGCGGCACGCCGGTAGCCCGTTGCGGTTGAGCCGGCTGCGCACCTGGGCCGCCGCGGCCAGGTACACCTCGCGTAGCGCCCCACCGAAGATCACCATCTCCGGGTTGAAGATGTTCACCAGGTTGGCCACCCCGAACCCGAGCCAGTCGCCCACCCCGCGTACCGCCGCCTGCGCCGTCGCGTCGCCCCGCGCCGCCGCTTCGATGACGCTGGTGACGAGATCGCGCCCGTATCCGTCGCGCCCGGCCGCCCGCAGCAGTGCCACCTCGCCGACCTCGGTCTCCCAGCAGCCGTGCGCGCCGCATCCGCACGGCTTGCCGCCCGGGTTGACCACCATGTGGCCGACCTCGCCGCCGTACCCGCCGTGCCCGGTCACCGGCCGACCGCCGGCGATGATGCCGCCGCCGATGCCGGCGTCGCCGTGCAGGTATACAACGTTGTCACAGCCGACGGCAGCGCCCCGCGTGTGCTCGGCGAGGGCGCGCAGGTCCGCCCCGTTTCGGATGGTCACCGGGCGATCCGGGCCCAGCACCTTGGCGAGGGTCTCCCCGAGCGGCTCGTCGACCCAGCCCACGTGCGGTGCCAGGCGGATCAGACCGTCCTCCCGGCGCACCATGGCCGACACCGCCGCCCCGCTGCCGATGTAGCGGGCCTCGGCCGGGATGAACGTCTGCATCGACCGCACGACGTCGGCGAGGGGTGCGACGACCTCGGCCGGAGGCAGCTCGCCGCGGGGACGCGCCACCTCCCGCCGGTCCAGCACCACGCCGCCCAGCCCGACCCGCGCCGCGGTGACCCGGTCGGCCTCGATGGTGAACGCGAACACGTACACCTGCGACTCCGGCCGGACGACCAGCGAGGGTCGTCCGGCCCGGCCATGGTCGCGGGGTAGCCCCTCCCGGACCAGCCCGGCGGCGGCCAGGTCGGCGGTGAGGGCCCCGATGGTGCTGCGGTTGAGGCCGAGGTTGGCGGTCAGCTCGGCCCGCGATGTCGGGCCCCGGACGTGGACGTAGCGAAGCAGCGCACCGAGGTTGAACCGGCGGATCTCCTCCTGGCTCGGTCCGGCGCGCATCCTCAGCTCTCAGTCCGGTTCGTCGTTGCTCAGCGCAGGCCGGCCGCGGCCGCCCGCCGGCGGGACAACGCGTCCACGCCCGCTGCCAGCAACAGCACGACGCCGGTGACAACGTACTTGACCCCGGCGCTGTACCCCATCAGGCCCATACCGTTGTCGATCACCGCGATGACCGCGCCGCCGAGGACCGCGTCGAGGACCCGGCCCTTGCCGCCGAACAGGCTGGTGCCGCCGATGACGGCCGCGCCCACGGCGTACAGGAGGACGTTGCTGCCGCCGGTGTTCGGGTCGACGGAGTTGGCCCGCGACGCGGCGATGATGCCGCCGACCGCCGCCATCGTCGACGCGATCATGAAGGCGGAGATCCGGATCCTGTCGACGTTGATGCCGGCCCGGCGCGCCGCCTCCCGGTTGCCGCCGACCGCGTAGATGTGCCGGCCGTACGCGGTGCGCCCGAGCACGAACGTCCACAGCACCAGCAGCAGGCCGAGGATGAGCACCACGTCGGGTACGCCCCGCAGCGACACGACGATCGGGTTGCGGCTGCGCTCCAGGTTGAGCACGTACACTGCGACGCCGCCGATGACGGCCAGCACTGCCACCCGGGCGGCGATCAGCGACAGCGGCTCGACGGGGAGGTCCCGGAGGGCCCGGTTGCGCCGGCGCAGCAGAAGCAGGCCGGCGAAGATCCCCGCCGCCACCGCGAACAGCACCCAGCCCACCACGGGGTCCAGCCGGCCGTCGGCATTGATCGCGAGGACGTGCTTCTCGCCGACGGAAATGTTGGTGCCGCCCTTGATGAGCAACAGCATCACGCCCTGGAACGCGAGGAACGCCGCGAGCGTGACCACGAACGATGGGATGCCGATCTTCGCGACCAGGAAGCCGATGGCCGTCCCGATCACGACACCGGTGGCGAGGGCGGCGAGGATCGCCAGGTACCACGGGACCTGGTGTTCGGTGAGCAGCACCGCCAGGACCGCCGCGCATACGCCGCTGGTGTAGCCGGCCGAGAGGTCGATCTCGCCGATGAGCAGCACGAAGACCAGGCCCATCGCGATCGCGATGATCTGGGCGCCCTGTGCGAGCAGGTTGGCGAAGTTGCCCGCCGTGAGGAACGCCGGGCGCAGGATCGCGAAGACCGTGCACAGCACGACCAGTCCGAGCACGGCCGGTAGCGCGCCCATCTCGCCGCCGCGGATCTTGGCCACATAGTTGCGCGCGTACGCGGTCAGCGGCGACCCCTGGTCCTCCGCCTCGACCGGCGGCGGCGCCGCGGAGGTGATGATCGTCATGAGGTTGCTCCGTTCGTGCTGTCGGCGCCCGCCGGCGCCAGCCCCAGGTCGCCGCTGCGACCCGCCGTGATCAGCTCCACGACCTGGGCGTGGGTCACGTCCGTCGCCTTCACCTGGGCCGCCATCCGCCCCAGGTAGAGCGCGGCGATCCGGTCGGCGACGGCGAACACGTCGTTCATGTTGTGCGAGATGAGCACCACCGCGTGGCCGGTGTCGGCCAACCGCCGCACGAGCTCGAGGACGTTGGCGGTCTGCTGGACGCCCAGCGCGGCGGTCGGCTCGTCGAGGATGACCACCTTGCTGTTCCAGAGCACTGCCTTGGCGATCGCGACGGTCTGGCGCTGGCCGCCGGACAGGCTCGCCACCAGTTGGCGCACCGACCGGACGGTGCGCACCGACAGGCTCTCCAGCGTCTGTTGCGCGAGCTGTTCCATCGTCACCTCGTCGAGGACCAGACCCCTGCGCCGCTCCCGGCCGAGGAACATGTTCTGGACGATGTCGAGGTTGTCGCAGAGCGCGAGATCCTGGTACACGATCTCGACGCCCAGCGCGCCCGCGTCGCGCGGCCCGTGGATGGTCACCGGCTGGCCGTCGAAGTAGTACTCCCCGGCGTCGATCGAGTAGATCCCGCCGATGCACTTGACCAACGTGGACTTGCCGGCGCCGTTGTCGCCGACGAGCGCCGTCACCTCGCCGGGGTAGACCGAGAAGGCGACGTCGCGCAGGACCTGGACCGGGCCGAAGCTCTTGTTGATTCCGCGCACTTCCAGTAGGGGGGTGTCGGTCACGGCGTTCCTTTCCGCACTCACCGCCAGTGGCGGGACCGGCCGGGTCCGGCCGGTGACCCGCCACTGGCGGAATGTGTCGCTATTTGATGCCGGCCTCGGCGCACTTGGCGGTGAAGTCACCGGTGCACAGCTCTGCGGCGGTCACGAAGCCGTCGGCGACCACGTCCTTGACGTTGTCCTTGGTGATCGCGACCGGGGTCAGCAGCACCGCGGGCACATCCTGCTTGCTGGTCGGGTCGTTGACCTTGCCGTCGACGGACTTCTTCTGGCCCTTCGCCAGCGAGACGGCCAGGTCGGCCGCGGCGTCGGCCTCCTTCTTGATCGCCTTGTAGACGGTCATGCACTGATCGCCGACGAGGATGTTCTGCAGCCCCTGCACGGTGGCGTCCTGACCGGTCACCGGCACCTTGCCGTTGAGCTTCTGCTTCTTGAGCACCGAGAGCGCGGCGTTGCCGAGACCGTCGTTGGCGGCCAGTACACCGGCGATGTTCGGGTTCTGGGTGAGCATCTGCTCGAAGATCGTGGCGCCCTGGGCGTTGTCCCACTCGGGCACCGACTGGTCCGGACCCTTCACGAACTCGCCCGCGTCGTACTTGGGCTTGAGCACCGAGTCGTACCCGTTCTTGAACAGGGTCGCGTTGTTGTCGGTCGGCGACCCGTTGAGCTCGGCGACGACGGGCTTCTGCACGCCCTTGGCGGTCAGGCACTTCACCAGGCCCTCGCCCTGCAGCTTGCCGACAGCCGTGTTGTCGAAGCTGACGTAGTACTGCGCGCCGCCGCCCAGCGTCAGCCGGTCATAGTCGATCGTGGCGACGCCCTGCGCCTTCGCCTTGTCCAGGACGGCCTTGCCGGTGCCGCTGTCCAGGTTGACGATCATCAGCACGGTTGCCCCGTTGGTGATCATCTGGTCGGCGATCGTCTGGAAGGCGCTCTTGTCGTTCTGGGCGTTCTGGATGTCGTATTTGACCCCGGCCTTCTCGAACGCGGCCGAGAGGAACTTGCGGTCCGCGGTCTCCCAGCGGGCGGAGGACTTGCTGTCGGGAAGGATGACGCCGACCTTCGCGGTCTTGGCCGGCGGGTTGTTGGAGCCGCTGTTGGACGACTTGTTGCCGCCACAGGCGGCCATTCCGCCGGCCGCCACCATGGCGACGGCGAGGGCGAGAATGCCTCTGCGCATGAGCACAGATCCTTTCGGGAGGGCTGCCGCGACGCGGCGCTCTGGGGGTGGCGAAAGCGGTTGGTGCCTGCGAACGATCTGGCCCGCGCGGCCGCGCGGTGCGGCCCAGACCGTTCGTGCTGGTCGCAGGCCTGCGACCAGCTTCAGAGGCCGCCGGGAGGCGGTGGCGGTGAAGCCGGTCACACAGTTTGTTGTGTCCGGCAACGTATTTCGTGGAGCGCTCTCGCGCAATAGGCTGCCGGGTACGAGTTTGTTGTCGGCGGTAACAATTCGGGAACCCGGCTGTCATGGAGGGGTGCCATGGTCGCGACTCCGACGAAGGACGATCACTTCACGTTCGGTCTCTGGACGGTGGGCTGGCAGGCCCGCGACCCGTTCGGCGAGGCCACCCGGCCGCCCCTGGACCCGGTGGACGCCGTGCACCACCTTGCCGAGCTCGGCGCGTACGGGGTCACGTTCCACGACGACGACGTGGTCCCGTTCGGCTCCGACGACGCCACCCGGGAAAAGCTGATCGCGCGCTTCACCGACGCGCTCACCGAGACCGGGCTCGCCGTCCCGATGGTCACCACCAACCTGTTCACCCACCCCGTCTTCAAGGACGGCGCGTTCACCAGCAACGACCGTGACATTCGCCGGTACGCCCTGCGAAAGGTGATGCGCAACCTCGACCTCGCCGCGCAACTAGGCGCGCGGACGTACGTGTTCTGGGGCGGCCGCGAAGGCGCCGAGTCCGACGCCGCCAAGGACATCCGCGCGGCACTGGACCGCTACCGCGAGGGCATCGACCTGCTCGCCCAGTACGTCCTCGACCGCGGCTATGGCATCCGCTTCGCCATCGAGCCCAAGCCCAACGAGCCGCGCGGCGACATCCTGCTACCGACCGTCGGCCACGCGCTGGCCTTCATCGCCAGCCTCACGCACCACGACATGGTCGGCCTCAACCCCGAGGTCGGGCACGAGCAGATGGTCGGGCTCAACTTCGCCGCAGGCGTCGCCCAGGCGCTGTGGCACGGCAAGCTGTTCCACATCGACCTCAACGGCCAGCGCGGCCCCAAGTTCGACCAGGACCTGGTCTTCGGCCACGGCGACCTGCTCAACGCGTTCTTCCTGGTCGACCTGCTCGAGCACGGCCCGGACGGCGGCCCGGCCTACGACGGTCCCCGACACTTCGACTACAAGCCCGCCCGCACCGAGGACATGGCCGGCGTCTGGGCGTCGGCCGCCGCGAACATGCGCACCTACCTGCTGCTCAAGGAACGGGCGGCGGCCTTCCGCGCCGACCCCGAGGTGCGGGAGGCGCTCGCCGCCAGCCGGGTCGGCGAGCTGGCGGTGCCCACGCTCGACCTGGGCGAGTCCTACACCGACCTGCTTGCCGATCGCAGCGCGTTCGAGGACTTCGACGTGGCAGCGGCGGCCGGCCGCGGTCTGGGCGCCGTGCACCTGACCCAGCTGGCCGTGGAGCATCTGCTCGGCGCGCGGTGACAGGGTTCAGCCGACCGGCTCGGGGTAGGTGGGGCTGATGCCGCTAGGGCCACAACCAGGGGGCGCCCGGGGAACCCACGGACACCCCTACAGTGCACTGCGCCTGCGGTTGGTGCTCGCGCTGTTCGGCCTGGTCAGCTGCGCCGTGCTGGCGTGGCTGTCGCTGTTGGCCGGGCGCCGGGCGCTCGCCGTGCTGCTGATCGTCCTCGGGGCGGTGGCGCTCGTCGACATCGTGGTGATCGAGATGCGCCGCTACGCCGGCCGCCGCCGTTGACGCCTCCACAAGATCGCATTCGACGTCCGGATGTTGCGGTCAGCGGCGCAGCGCGCGGGCGACCACCCACGCGAGGACCGCCAGCAGCACGGCCGCGAGGCCGTAACCGGCAAGGCGGCGGGCGGTCACGGTGCTGCCGGCGAGCCTGAGCAGATCGATCGGCTCGGCCTCCGCCGTCGGGGCCGTCGCTTCGTCGACCCATCCGCCGCCGCTCGGCGCCGCCTCGGGCGCCGGCGGGCCGGCCTCGGCTGCCGCTTCCGGCCCTGACGTGAGGGTCTGCGCCACGCAGTCGGCGAACTGTCCGATGAGCTTGGCCGACACGTCCGCGATCATGCCGCGGCCGAACTGCGCCGGCTTCCCGGTCACGGTCAGGTCGGTGGCGACGTCCACCCGGGTCGCGCCGCCTTCCGGGGCAAGGCTTGCGGTCACGGTCGCCGCGGCGGTGCCGGCCGAGCGGGTGTCCTTGCCGCTGGCCTCGATCACCACCCGGTGGGCCGCCTCGTCGCGTTCGACGAAGCGGCCCTTGCCCTGGTAGGTGAGCGCGATGGGGCCGAGCTTGACCTTCACCGTCCCGGTGAACGTGTCGCTATCGACGCCGGTCAGCGTCGCGCCGGGCATGCACGGCGCGATGCGGGGCACGTCGAGGAGGACCTGCCAGGCCGACTCGACCGGCACCGGCACGGTGAAGCTGTGGTCAAGCCGCATGGGCGTGCCGTCCTCCGCCGAGTGCGGACAGCACGGCCCGTTCGGTGAGCACCCGGGCCAGGTGGCGGCGGAAATCCGCGGACGCGGAGAGGTCGGCGCTCGGATTCGTGCCCTCCGCCGCGTGCGCCGCCGCCGTAGCCACCGCGGCCCGGTCGACCGGCGCACCGGTGAGCGCCGACTCGACCGCCGCCGCGCGTACCGGGGTGATGTCCATGTTGGTCAGTGCCACACGGGCGTCGGCGATCGCGCCGTCGGAGCGGCGTACGAGCGCGGCGACGCCGACGAGCGCCCAGCCCTGCGCGGTCCGGTTGAACTTCTCGTAGTGGCTCAACCAGCCGTCCCGCTTCGGGACGCGCACCGACACCAGCACCTCATCCGGCTGCAGCGCGGTGGTGAGGTAGTCGACGAAGAACTCCGACGCCGGCACCTCACGCGTCCCGGCGGCGCCCGCGATCGTCAACGTCGCGTCGAGCGCCAGCGCCACCGCAGGCAGGTCACCGGCCGGGTCGGCGTGCGCGAGGGACCCGCCGAGCGTGCCGACGTGGCGCACCTGCCGGTCGGCCACGGTCGCTGTGGCCTGGGCCAGCAGCGGTACATGCCGGTCGACGAGCGGGTTGGCGAGCACCGACGCATGCGTGGTCATCGCGCCGATGACGAGCGCGTCCCCGTCGTCGCGGATGCCCCGCAGATCGGCGATGCCGCCCAGGTCGACCAGTAGCGTGGGTGCGGCCAGCCGCAGGCGCAGCAGTGGGATCAGGCTCTGCCCACCGGCGAGCGCCTTGGCGTCCTCGTCGGCGAGCGCGCGTACCGCCTCGTCCACAGTGGACGGACGCACGTACTCGAACGGCGCCGGGATCATGACTCACCCCCGGAAACGATGGCCTGCCACACCCGCTCGGGCGTGCATGGCATCTGGACGTCGTGCACCCCGTACGGGCGCAGCGCGTCGACGACCGCGTTGACCACGGCCGGCGTCGAGGCGATGGCGCCCGCCTCGCCGACGCCCTTGGTGCCCAGCGGATGGCCCGGTGCCGGGCTCTCGGTGCGGTCGGTCACGATGTCGGTCAGGTCGACCGCGCTGGGCAGCGTGTAGTCCACGAACGTGCCCGACAGCAGGTTGCCGTCGGCGTCGTAGACCGCCTCCTCGAACAAAGCCTGGGCGATGCCCTGCGCCACCCCGCCATGGACCTGGCCTTCGACGATGATCGGGTTGACCACCCGGCCCACGTCGTCGACGGCCACGTAGGAGCGGATCGACACCCGCCCGGTCTGCGTGTCGACCTCCGTCGCGCACAGGTGCGTCCCGTGCGGGAACGAGAAGTTGACCGGATCGTAGACGGCGTCGGCGTCGAGCGTGGGCTCGATGCCGTCGGGCAGGTCGTGCGCGGCGAACACGGCGAGCGCGCAGTCGGCGAGGCTCTTACCGCCCTCAGGGTTGCCGCGCACCCGGAACTGCCCGTCCGCGAACTCCAGGTCGGCCGGGTCGCACTCGAGCATGTGCGCAGCGACCGGCTTGGCCTTGTCGATGACCTTCTGGCAGGCGTTGACCAGGGCGATGCCGCCGACGGCAAGGGACCGTGAACCGTAGGTGTCCATGCCCTTGTACGCGGTGCGGGTGTCGCCGTGCAGCACCTCGACGTCATCGAACGGCACCCCGAGCTGGTCGGCGACGATCTGGCTCCACGACGTCTCGTGCCCCTGCCCGTGCGGGGACGTACCTGTGACCACCTCGACCTTGCCGGTGGGCAGCATCCGGATGCTGGCGCTCTCCCAGCCACCGGCGCCGTAGCGCAGGCTGCCGAGCACCCGGGACGGAGCCAGCCCGCACATCTCCGTGTAGGTCGACACGCCGATCCCCAGCTGCACCGGGTCACCGGACTCCCGCCGGGCCGCCTGTTCGCGGCGCAGCTCGTCGTACCCGAAGAGCTCCATCGCCCGCGCGGTGGCCGCCGCGTAGTCGCCGGAGTCGTAGGTCAGCCCGGCCACGGTCGTGAACGGGAACGCGTCGATCCAGTTGCGCCGTCGCAGCTCGATCGGGTCGAGCCCGACCTCGACGGCCAGCTCGTCCATGATCCGCTCGATCGCGTAGGTGGCCTCCGGCCGTCCGGCGCCCCGATAGGCGTCAGTGAACGTCGTGTTGGTGAACACGCCGGTGCACTCGAAGCGGTACGCCGCGAACTTGTAGATCGCGTTGTACATGAACGCGCCCAGCAGCGGGATCCCCGGCGTGACGAGACCGAGGTACGCGCCCATGTTGGCGGTCAGCTTGACGCGCAGCCCGAGGACCGTGCCGTCGCGGCGCGCGGCGATCTCGATGTCCTGGATGACGTCGCGGCCGTGGTGGGCCGACATCAGGCTGTCCGAGCGCGACTCGGTGTACTTGACCGGCTTGCCCAGCCGCCGGGCCGCCACGAACGTGATCAGCTCCTCCGGGGTGACCTGCAGCTTGCCGCCGAACCCGCCACCCACGTCGGGGGCCACGACCCGCACCTTGTGCTCGGGCGTGCCGGTCACGACCGACAGCAGGAACCGCAGGACGTGCGGGATCTGGGTGGCCGACCACATGGTGTACTGGTCGCCGCTCGGGTCCACGACCACGCTGCGCGGCTCCATGAACGCAGGGATCAGCCGCTGCTGCCGGTACCGTCGCTTCAGCACGACCTCGGCACCCTCGAACGCGGCGCCGACCGCGGCCCCGGTGCCCGCCTCCGCCGAGTCGAAGATCCAGGTGTAGGAGCGGTTGGTGCCCTTGTCGGCGTGCACCAGATCCGCGCCGTCGGCGAGCGCGGCCTCCAGGTCGAGCACGGCCGGCAGCGGCTCGTAGTCGACATCGATGGCGGCGAGCGCGTCGAGCGCCGCGGCGCGCGAGCGGGCCACCACGACCGCGACCGCGTCGCCGACGTGGCGCACCTCGTCGACGGCGATCGGCGGATGGTCGGGGTGGACCATGTCCTCGGTCACCGGCCACGCGCATGGCAGGCTGCCCTGCACGTCGGCGACGTCCCGGCCGCTGTACGCGGCCACCACGCCGGGCTCGCGCAGCGCCGCGCTGGTGTCCACGCCCGTGATGCGGGCGTGGGCGAGCGGGCTGCGCAGGATCGCCAGGTGCAGCATGCCGGGCAGCGTGATGTTTTCGGTCCAGGTGGTCCGGCCGGTGATCAGCCGGGCATCCTCCTTGCGTGGGCGGGCCGAGCCGACCTCCCGCTCTTCGACGGCAGTCATGCGGTCGCCTCCCTCACGGCACCGGCTGCGGGATGACTTCTTCGGGCACGCGCTCGGGTGGCAGGCCGGCGTCGGGAGTGCCCGCCTCGCCCGCTTCCGCGGCCGGTGGCGCAGGCTGCGCCGACTCACCCGCCGCGCGCAGCTCACCCGCCGCGTCGCGCACGGCCCGGACGATGTTCTGGTATCCGGTGCACCGGCACAGGTTGCCTTCGAGCCCTTCGCGGATCTCCGCGTCGGTGGGGTCCGGGTTGGCGTTGAGCAGGTCGACCGCGGCGAGGATCATGCCCGGGGTGCAGAAGCCGCACTGGAGAGCGTGCCGCTCGTGGAAGGCGCGCTGCACGGGGTGCAGGGCGTTGTCGGGGCCGGCGAGCCCTTCGATGGTGGTGATCTCGCGCCCGTCGGCCTGGACGGCCAGGATGGCGCAGCTCTTCACGCCGACGAGGTGGTTGTCGGCATCGGTCATGAGCACGGTGCAGGCGCCGCAGTTGCTGGTGTCGCAACCCACCACGGTGCCCACCTTGCCGAGCTGCTCGCGCAGGTGATGGACGAGCAGGGTACGGGGTTCGACATCGTCGTCGTAACGCACACCGTCGACATTGATACTGATCCGGGTCATCGGGCCTCCCGGCTGCGAGGGTTCGTGGTCCGCACGCATGAGTGGTCGTTGACCCGGGCGCCGTCGCCTCGCGCGTCTCCTCTCCCTGCGGGCCATGTGGCGTCGAAGGTCATCGTTGCGCGCTGCCCTCAAGCCAATCTCCTCACGCGCCCGCCGCGCAAGGGCCTTCGGGTAACAGCGTCGAAATCAACCCGCCATTTCATGGTGGATGCGGCCGTCGAGGCCGGTCAGCCGCTTTCCGCTGCCGCCCCAGCGCGCCGCGATGATCTCGGCGGCGATGCTCACGGCGGTCTCCTCCGGGGTACGCGCGCCCAGGTCGAGTCCGACGGGGGAGGAGAGCTTCGCCAGCTCCCCGTCGGTGAGGCCGGCTTCCCGGAGCCGGGCCAGCCGCTCCTCATGGGTGCGCCGCGACCCCATGGCACCCACGTACGCGAGGTCCAGCCGCAGGGCGACCTCCAACAGCGGCCCGTCGAACTTCGGGTCGTGGGTGAGCACGCACACGACGCTGCGTTCGTCCAGCCTGCCGGCTTTCTGCTCGTTTTCCAGGTACCGGTGCGGCCAGTCGACCACCACCTCGTCGGCGTCGGGAAAGCGCCGGCTGGTGGCGAAGATCGGCCGGGCGTCGCAGACCGTCACGTGGTACCCGAGGAACCCGCCGATCCGCGCCACCGCGGCGGCGAAGTCGATCGCACCGAAGACGATCATCCGCGGCTTCGGGGCGTGGCCGGCGACGAACAGCGTCAGCGTGTCGCCGCGGCGCTGACCGTCGTAGCCGTACCGGAGGGTGGCGCTGCGCCCGGCGGCCAGCAGCCCGCGCGCGTCGTCGGCCGCGGCCGCGTCGAGCCGCTCGGTGCCCAGCGTGCCGTCGGTCCGGTCGGCCCAGACGACCAGCCGCCGGCCCAGCCTGCGGTCCGGGTCGGCCTCGCCCGCGCCCACACAGGTGACCACGGCGACCGGCGTACCCGCCCGGATCGCCTCGGCCACCGCGCCCAACTCGGGGAAGCTGTGCCGGTCCACCCGTTCGACGAAGATGTCGATGATGCCGCCGCAGGTCAGCCCGACGGCCAATGCGTCGTCGTCGCTGACCCCGAAGCGTTGCAGGACCGGTTGCTCGGCGTCTTTCGCCAGCTCGTACACGGCGGCCTCGACGCAGCCGCCGGAGACGCTGCCCACGGCCGACCCGTCCGGGCCGACCAGCATCACCGCGCCGGGCGGCCGGGGCGCCGATCGCCAGGTCGCCACGACTGTCGCCATGCCCACCGGTTCACCGCCGGCCCACCAGCGATCGAGGTCGTCGAGTACGTCACGCACGGGCGATCACCCCCACCAGGTCCTCCAGCGCGGCCAGGCTGTGGCCGGCCACGAAATCGTCGAGGTACGGCAGCGCCGCGGCCATCCCGCCGGCCAGCGGTGCGTAGCCGGTCTTGCCCCGGTGCGGGTTCACCCAGACCAACCGGTACGCCAGCCGGGAGAGCCGGTCGAGCTGCGCGGCCAGGTCGGCCGGGTCGCCGCGCTCCCAGCCGTCGCTGCAGATCACCACCACCGCGCCCCGCGCGGTGCCCCGCTGCCCCCAGCGGGTGAGGAACGCGCGCAGCGAGTCGGCCAGCCGGGTGCCGCCGTGCCAGTCCGGGATGGCGGCGCCGGCCGCCCGCAGTGCGGTGTCCGGGTCGCGGTGGCGCAGCGCGAGGGTGACGCGGGTCAGCCGGGTGCCCATCGTGAAGACCTCCGTGAGCGCCGGCCGGCGTCGTACGGCGGCGTGGCCGAAGCGCAGCAGGGCATCGGCGTACGGGGTCATCGAGCCGGACACGTCGAGCAGCACGACGAGCCGGCGCGGGCGCTCCCGGCGCCGCCGATGCGCCAAACGGGCCGGCTCCCCGCCCTGGCGCAGGATGTGACGCACCGTGCGGTGCGGGTCGACCACACCGCGGCGCGCCGGCCCGTGCCGCCGGGTGCGGCGCGCCGCGGTACCCGGGGCGAGCAGCGCCAGCAGCCGGCGCACCTCGGCGCGCTCCCGTGTGGACAGTGCGGCGACGTCCCGGTGGCGGAGCACCTCGACCGGGCTCGCCGACAGCGCCAGGATCTCGGGTGGCTCGCCGTCGTTGATCTCGCGGCCGGGTGCGCCGGTCGCGAGCGGCGCCGAGACGCGGGCCAGCGGCGGGCGCGTCGGCAACGGCAGCCCGTGGACCGCGACCCGACCGCCGAAGTACGCGGCGAACGTCGCGTCGTAGACCGGCAGGTCGTCGGGCTCGCTGCACAGGGTCAGCCGGCCGGCCCAGTAGAGCGCCTTCGGGTCGGTCGCGCCCAGTTCGCCGACGGCGGCGAGCATGGCATGGACCCGATCGGGGGTGGCCGCGACACCGGCGTGCCGAAGCGTGCGGACGAACCCGACCAGCACCCTCGTGATCACCATCGTCAGTTCCCGATCAGCGCGGCGAGGCCGCTCGCCCGTACCCGGTCATGGTCTTCGCGGTACTTGAGCACCGCGCCGAGCGTGGCGGCGGCGACGTCCGGGTCCAGCGCCCGGGCGCCCAGCGCGAGCAGGGCACCCGCCCAGTCGATCGACTCGGCGACCCCCGGCGGTTTGATCAGGTCCAGCTCACGCATGCGGGCCGTAGCGGTCGCGACCTCACCCGCCAGCCGCTCGGTGACCTCGGGCAGCCGTTCCCGGAGGATGGCCACCTCGCGGTCGAAGTCCGGATGCTCGACCCAGTGGTAGAGGCAGCGCCGTTTCAACGCGTCGTGCACCTCGCGGGTGCGGTTGCTCGTGAGGATGGCGAGCGGTCGGCTCCGCGCGGCGATGCGGCCCAGCTCCGGGACGGTGATGGCGAAGTCGGCGAGGATCTCCAGCAGGAACGCCTCGAACTCGTCGTCGGCCCGGTCGATCTCGTCGACCAGCAGGACGCAAGGGCTCTCCTCGAGCGCCCGCAGCAGCGGCCGGGCGATCAGGAATCGGCGGTCGTAGAGGCTGGCTTCGAGCGCCTCGCCGTCCGGCCGCTCGCCGCTGGCCTCGGCCGCCGCCTCGACCGCGCGCAGGTGCAGGATCTGGCGCGGAAAGTCCCAGTCGTAGAGCGCCTGCGCGGCGTCGAGCCCTTCGTAGCACTGCAACCGGACCAGCGTGGCGCCGGTCGCCTCGGCCACGGCCTGCGCGAACGACGTCTTGCCGACGCCGGCCTCGCCCTCCAGGAACAGCGGCCGGCCCAGGCGCAGCGCCAGGTATCCGGCGGTTGCGAGCCCCTCGCCGGCCAGGTATCCGGTGGCGGCCAGGTCCCGGGACAGCTCCGCCGGGGAGGCGGGCAGGCGGAGCCCGGGGGTCGTGGTCACTTGCCAACTATGCGTCGCGCCGGCCTGGGCGTCTATTGACCGGCTCGTCGGTGTCGGTGCCGTCGGCGATGTCCTCGCAGGCCACGGTCACCACCTCGGCGGCGTGCGCGCGCAGGTACGGCCGGGCGCCGACGTCCCCGGCCGCCAGGCGCGCCGCGCCGGGCCAGTGCGCGCGGCCGAGCAGGACGGGGTGGCCCCGCTCGCCGTGATAGGTGGCGACCACGAGGGCGTGCGGTCCCGCGTGGGCGCGCACCCGGTGCACCGTGGCCGGGGTGATCCCGGGTGTGTCGACCAGCAGGATGACGGCGGCCTCGGCGTCCGTGGCGGCCAGTGCGGTGAGCCCGGCCCGCAGCGAGGTGCCCATGCCCTGCGGCCAGTCCGGGTTGACGACGACGGTCGTGGCGGAGAGGTCTGCCCGCTCGCGTACCTCGGGGGCGGCGGCGCCGAGCACGACCACCACCGGCTCGCACCCGCCGGCCCGCAGGGTGTCCAGGCCGTGCTCGACCAGCAGCCGCCCGTGGTGCGGCACGAGCGCCTTCGGCATCCCGTACCGGCGCCCGCCACCGGCGGCGAGCAGCAGGCCGGCGACCACCCGGTGTCTCCTGTCCGTCAACGGCGCCGGCCTCCGGGATGTCCCCGGAGGCCGGCATCTGAAGAAACTGTCGTGACTACCAATAATGCCGTCTGCCGCCGACCGGGCGGCCGACCGAGCCGAGGATGAACAGCACGGCTCCGATGACGAGCAGGATGACGCCGATCCACGTCAAGATCGAAATCTTGAGCAACAGGCCAAGCAGCAGAAGGATAACGCCTAAGATCAACATTTCTGGCTCCTACTCTCGGGTCGGGGGGTGTGGTTCCCGAGTGCACGGGTGGTACCCAGCGGCTGTGGATCTCAATCACGGCGCGCCGGTGCTCCCATGGTGGCCCCGACGGCGGCTCTTGTCGATCCATCACTCGGCTAGTCGATCTGTTCGATCAGGGCGAGGACCTCCCGGGCGCACCCCCACGACAGCGTCACCCCGCCACCGCCGTGGCCGTAGTTGTGGATGACGTGACGCCTGCCGACCGCGGCGCGTTCGACGCGCACCCGCGGCCGGGTCGGTCGCAGCCCGACCCGCTCGTGGACGACCCGGGCGTCGCGCAACCGCGGCATGACGACGGCGCACCTTCGCTGGATGGCGGTCGAGATGCGCGCGTCGGGAACCATGTCGGTGCGCTGCCGCTCTGCGCTGCCGCCCAGCACCACCCGGTCGCGCTGGGGCAGGATGTATATCGGCTCCGCGGACTCGTCGTGCTCGGCGAAGAACTCGTCGATACCGGGGTTCTCCGTGACGACGATCTGTCCGCGTGTTGCCGTCACCGACCGGTCGGGGACGAGATCGTGCGCGCCGAAGCCGGTGCAGTTGACTACGATGGGCGCCTCGGCCACCGCCTCGGCCAGCGAGCCCACCACGCGCTGCTCGAGCTTGCCGCCCTCGTCGACGAACCGGTCATGCAGATACTGCAGATATGTCGGCATGTCGACAATCGGCGCGGTGTACCACCAGCCGGTGGCGAACCCGGCCGGCAGCTCGTCCGGGTGGCTGGGCCGAAACCCGGGTAGCGCCGTCGCCCAGACCGGCGCGGGCACGTCGGCGCGGGCGGCTTCGTGGCCGCGCACGAGCCGCACACCGGCGTCGGGATGCTCCACCGCCAGCCGTTCCAGCTCCTGCCGGGTCTGCTGGGCCCAGCCCAGCACCCGCTCGTCGCTGACCAGGTATGGGCCCCAGAGGGCGCCGGCGGCGCACGAGGTGGTGTCGAGGATGTGGTCGCGCGTCCAGATCCGAACGCGGAAGTTGTGGGAAACGAGAAACAGGGCGGTCGTCAGACCGGACACCCCCGCACCAATCACCAACACCTCGGGCGTGGGACGCATCTTCCGAGACTAGATCAGCTGCGTCACCATGTGAATACCCACAGTTGCATACGCGGGTGGCATGGGGTCCAATCGAAACTCACGCGCGCCGCGCCGGGGGAGGGCCCACATGATCGACGGATCATTGCTGATCTTCGGCGAGATACACACTGGACTCCTGCAGAACTCGACCGCCCTGCCGCCCTCGTCATGCGACGAGTTGCTCGCCCTGATGCGTGGCGAGCGGGTCCGTCGCTTCGAGCGGCCGATCGCGCATGCCGTTTCCCCGGAAATCTTCACCGGAGTCGACTGTGGTCTTGCGGTATCCACCGGAAAGGCCCGCGCGGTCGGCACGGTCGCCTGCCGGGCATCGATCACCGGCGGGCATGTGCTGCAAGGCTCCGCGACGGTGCGGCTCGCGCGCAGCGCCGCCGGCCGCCGGTTGCCCTGGTCGCACTACCTGGCCCGGCCGGGACAGGCCGAGGTGATCGGCAAGGCCGACGTCGACGAACTGGCCCGCCAGTTCGTCCGGCCGCAACCGGTGGCGGCGACGCTGGACGTCAGCGCGATCAGCGCACGGCTCGTCGACACCGTGCAGGCGTCGCGGCGGCTCGACCGCAGACCGCCCTTTCGAGCCGCGCGTACCCGTCTGAGATGGGCGGCGACCCTGTCGGACGCACCGTCGGTCGACGTGGTCCGGTTCCGGATGGAGAACGTCATGCTCCGCACGGCGCTGCTGTCGTGCGGCCGGGCCGACGTTCCCGGCGTTGTGGAGTTCTGCGAGGACCTCGCGCTTCACGACTGGCTGCTGACGACGCTGCTGCGCATGCTCGAACGCAGCCGGATCGGCATCGACTCCCGCTCCGACGTGGTGCGTGCCCTGCGCCCCGCCGTCGATCATCTGCTGCATCTGTGGATGCCGGCCGCCCGCGGCGATGAGATCTCCGCCGCCCTCTGGGACCGCCTGGAGCGCCGGCCGGGGCTGAGCCGACAATGGCACGCGTCGGTCGACCGCATCCGCGATCAGATCGCGCTGAGCACCATCGGTTTGCTCGAAGCGGAGTTGGGCGGAAGCATCAGATGAACACGAACATCAGGGAACGGTTTCAGGAGCGGGCGGCCCGGGCGGACGTGCCCCGCAAGATTGTCATATCCCTCGGCGTCGGCACTCTCGCCTACTTCATCACCAACCTGGTCGCCGACGATTCGACGGGGCGTCAGATCTGGGGTCTCACGCTGTCGGTTTTCATCGGCGGTATCACCCTGGTGACGCAACTGCTGGCCGACTTCGAGAACCGTCTGGCGCGGGTCGAGGAAGGGCAGGAGCGGCATGCCCGCGACATCGAGGATCGGGTGAAGGCCGGCTTCTCCAAAATCAACGAAGCCACCAAGCTGTTCGGGCTCGTGGAGGCGTCCGCGCTGCGCACCGAAGGGGTGATTCAGCTCGTTCAGCACTCGACACAGATCGACGCGGGTTCCCCGCCGCTGGTCTTCCGGTTCGCGCAGGCCGAGATAACTCGGATGTCGGACTTTCTCAAGGAGCTCAGCGACGGCGGCAACGTCATCTACGAGGGCGAGGACCGCGACTGGATGTTGTCGCTGACCAGAAGCGTCGAGTCGAGCATCGACGCCACGAGCCTGACCACGGTGGACGCGGGCGGCACCGGGTTCGTCGACGGCGGCCTGTGGGCCAGCGACCTCGGGCAGCGCTACCTGGACGCCCAGCGCGAGGCGATCCACCAGGGGGTGCAGATCCGGCGGGTCTTCATTCTCGACAAGCCCGATCTCGCGAACGAGCAGGACTTCCTGGGCGTGTGCAAGCTGCAGCAGGACATGGGCGTCGAGGTACGCATCCTCGACTCGTCCGCGGTCCCCGGGCTGCGTCGCAGCTCCCTGTTCGACTTCGTCCTCTTCGACGACGTCATCAGCTACGAGGTGACCCCCGCCTCCCGGATCGAGGGCGCCACCAAGCCCACGATTCTGACCACGCGCCTGGAGCTGCGGCCCTCGCGGGTGCGCGACCGCCTCCAGCGGTTCAAAGATCTGTGGACGTCGGCTCGGGAACTCGGGTAACCGCCGGCGGATCACCGGCGAAGATGTAGTCGATGCGGTCGGCGACCTCGTCCGGCAGTGCGACGCCCTCCGCCTCGGCGCGGGCGAGCGTCTGCTCCACCACCTCCCGGTCGACGGCGATCTGGCCGAGGATCGTGCGCACCGCCTGCTCGGTCATCAGGAAGCGCCGGGACAGGATCGACAGGACCCGGTAGGCGCTGAACGGCGCCGCGCCGGGATTGAGCTGGATGACAGCCGGCAGCCGGTCCCATTCGTCGGGGTAGGGACCGTCCCACGCGCGCGGCACGGCGACCGGCTCCCCGCCGTGGCGCAGCGCCCCCAGCCGCAGCAGTTGCCACACCGCCGCGAGGAAGGCGCACGACCAGACCCGGCCCTGCGGGCCCTCGTTCCACAGCTCCACGTCGACGAAGACGGAGTGCCGGGTGGCGCCGTTCTGGACCGGCGGCGCCCACGAAACGGCGTCCTGCATCGCCTCGGCCGCGCGGATCACCGGCGAGCGCTGCCCGTTGCACAGCCATCCGGTCTCGTTGACCGGTGGTCGAGAGCCGTTGGTCTGCGGCGGGGGATCCGCCACGATGCGCTCCTCGACCAGGGCGGCCAGCGGCACGCCGTCGGCTTCGGCGCAGGCCGACTCGCGGGCCAGATAGTCGATCTCCAACCCTTCGGCCCGAGCCGCTACCAGCAGCATCGCAACGACCTCGTCCGGTGGCTTGGACGGGCCGAAGTAATCGTCGACCAGGAAGCAGGTGCTGATTCGCGGCCGGCCATTGGGTGACATCACGGCCGCGTAGCGGGCGCGCACCGCGTCGGCCCAGCGTGCGACTTTCCGGAAGTACCCGCGCAGCCCGTCCACACCGGTGGCGAAGTCCTCGGAGTACAGGTGCCCGAGCTCGAGGGACAGATGCGACAGGGGCAGCGAGCGCACCCGCCGCTCGGCCAGCGCTTCGGTGAAGTCGATATCGGGTCGGCTCACAGGCCCTCCCAGGCGGAGTCGTCCGTGAGGCGCCGGGCCAGGGAGTCGAACGCCTCCACCGTCGGCTTGTTGGCCACCTGGGTCAGGACCACGTCGTCATCGGAGATGAGCTGCTCGCGCCACTGCAGCATCGGGTCGAGCGGCACGGTGCCGAGGACCATCGTGCGGCCGATCCGGTTTTCCCGCGCCAGCCGCTGCAGGCCATAGTTGCAGTCGCGCAGCCACGCCACCTGGGCCGCCCGTAGCCCGGCCAGGTCCTCGGCGTTGGGGTCGACGACAGCGGTGCGCACGAGGCGGATGTTTCGGGTCAGGCGCTCCCGGTCGTGGCCGCGGGTGACCCCGGCGTCGATGATGCCGCGCTGGCCGAACACGAGATCCGCCGCCGCGTAGATGTGCTGGCGGGTCCAGCGGTGGAACACCAGCCACCGGCAGGGCATGGACGCGAGGTCGGGATGCGCCGTCGCCGCCAGGACCACGTCGATCGCGTATGACCGGCCGGCGCTCAGGTCGATCACGCACAGGTCGAACTCCTCGTCCAGGCGCAGGAAGAGATCGATGCAGCGCCGGACCGTGTCGGGGCCGGTCGAGAACTCGCCGCCGCCGCTGTCGCCGGGGTAGAGGACGAGCCGTCCCGCGCCGGGCGGCTGGCTGCGCAGGCTGTCCTGGTCGGACTCGGTCCACACGTCGACAGCGTGCGGCATGGCGACATCGCCGTGCAGGTATCGGTGGAGGCCGCCCTCGGTGGTCCCCCGCGTCACGCTGGCGACCTGGAAGACCGCGCCGGCCGTCGGCGAGCCGAAGTCGAAGTCGAGATAGCAGACGTCACTGCCCTGCAGCGCCCGCCGGTAGACCATGTTGCTGCTGGTCACCGTGCGCCCGGTGCCGCCCTTGTCGGAGGTCGCGAAGACAAGCATCTAGCCGGCTCCGATGGCCTTGTGCCGGGCCGCCTTCAGGCGGTCCAGCTCGGTCAGCACGGCCGAGGCGAGCGCCAGGGCCGTGCCCGGACGCTCCTCCAGCACCTCGTGGGCCCGCCGCAGGGTGGACCGCAGGGTCTGCAGCGCGGTGCGCATGGTCGGCCCCGCCTCCGCCGAGACGCTCAGCATCTCCTGGTCGAAGAGGTGGTCGGCCTCCGCGAGGAGGTCGGTTGCCACCTCGGTCAGCCGGCCGCTGCGCTGTGGTGGCTTGGCGAGAAACAGCGCCGCGGTGACCAGGCAGCCGACGACGCGCTCGGTGTAGTACCACGACGGGAGGGCCTTGCCGGGGTCGACCTCCGGGTAGATCGCGCTGGGCTGGTCCCACAGCTGACTCGCCGGGCCGCTGTCGAGTCGGCGGCGCATCAGGTGACCGTCCCAGACGAGGTCGGCCAGCGACACCACATCGGTGCGCAGCCGGACGTCGCGGAGCAGGTCCGCCACCCGGACCGTCTGTCTGAGAAGTTGTGGCGAGAAGTCGCTGAGCAGCCAGGTCAGCCGCCGACCACCCACCTCCTCGCTGCCCTCGAGCTCGAGGGCGAAGCCGGGATGGTGCAGCGAGACGGCCTGGTCATCGGGGAGCGCCCGGCGGGTGATGCGGGCCCGGCCGGCCAGCTCCTCCAGGATGCTGCCGACGCGGCTGACCTCCGCGTCGAGCGCCTGCCGGTTGGTCAGCTCCTTCACCACGATCGACGACACGAGCAGCGTGAGGTAGTCGGATGGCACGCCGTCGGTCGTGCGCCATGGGATGTCTTCCAGCGGCCAGCGCCCGCGGCCGAACCGCGCGATCTTCGACCAGTAGGACTGCGTGAGGTCCCACCGCAGCTGCAGCGCGCGGGCCAGCCGCTGCTGCTCCTCGTCGAGCAGGTTGAGGATCCGTGTGCGCTCCGAGAAGAGGTCCTCGATGCAGTCCAGGGCGACGACGGTGAAGTACAGGTACGGCGCGGGCTGTGCGGTGCCGTCGGGTTGGTTGCCGACGTCGGCCGTCGTGTCCACCGTGGGCGCGTTTTTCACGATGCCCCACGACCAGCCGCACTCGAAAAGCTTGTTGTCGTTGTCGAGGTCGCTCACCTGGCCACTGCCCAGCGTGACATCGCGCAGGCCCGCGTTGATTTCGCGCAGCTCCGCGCGGAGGTCGTCGACCATCTGGCCGGTCGGCGGCTTGCCCTGGTTGAGCATCCGGCACAGGAGGTCGCCCTCCTCGGAGTGCGCGTCGAACACGTTGACGCTGAAACTGCGCAGCAGGCCGACCATGGCGGCGGTGAGCCGCTTGCTGGCCATCGCCTCCAGCCGCGTCACCTTGTCGGCCAGCTCGGGCCGGGTGACGATGCGCCGGAAGACCCGGGCGAAGCCGATCGTGGCCAGCGCCAGCCGCACCGATACCGAGAACGAGTCGACCACGTCGAGCTCACGCTGGGCCGGCAGCGGCTCCGCTCCGTCCTTGCCGGTGAAGTAGGTGCCGCCGGCGAAGGTCGGCGTGCCGGTCTCGTCGGTGTATGTGGTGAGGAAGTCGACGATGACGCCGATCAGCAGCTTCGGTATCTCGATGCTGTCACCGAGCGCGTCGAGCGCGTCGAGGACGTCTTCCGCGGTCTCGTCGGGGAGGTCGAGCTTGAAGGTGCTCAGCTCGGTCGCCGGGCCCATGAGGCACAACAGCTGCTCGGCATCGCTGATGGAGTTGCGCTGGTATCTACCGCCCCATACCCAGGTGCCGTCGGAGAACGATGACCGGGCGACCGCCCGCCAGACTTCCAGCAGCTGTTGACGCGGTTGGATCCTCATCGGTGTCGATCACAACCCTTCGTCAGCGCTAGGGTCTACCGGCCCTCCCGACGGCGAGGATCATTCCCTTGTAGCCCTCCCGCAACGACCGTGCGGAAAGCACCCGGTGGGTCTGCACGCCAGAGGCGAGAGGCGCCAGGCAATGCTCCACATCCGCTTCGGTGACCGCGACGGCCGGGAACCAGAGCCCGTCGACATAATACCCCGACGAGTCATGCATGAAGGCCGCCGCGAACGGAGCTCCCGGCTTGAGCGAACCGACGAACCGCTCGACGGCGCTTTTGAACTCGCGCTCCTGATCCGAAATGGACTCGGCGACGAAGAACATCGTCCCCATGTCCCATCGCCGGGGTCCCAGCTCGAACAGGTTGCCGTTTCGCACCCGCACCTTGGCGGCGAAGTCGTCGCGTGGCTTCTCCAGCCGCCGGTACGCCGGAAGGGTAGCCAGCGGGGTCCAGTACTGGTCCCACAGCTCCGAATACCACCGCGTCTCGCGCTCCAGCCACCGGACGTTGCGGGCGCCCCGCTCGCGCAGCTCGATCTGCCGGCAGTAGGGCTGCATGGTCAGGGCGGGGTAGAGATTGGCCCCCGAGCCGACGTCGATGCCGCGCGCAACAGGCCGGTCGGGGTCGGCGACCCGGGCGAAGAAGTCGCGAACCAACTGGATGATCCGCCGGTCGTCGTCGCGCAGCTCGCGGTAGTTGTGCTGCACGTACCACTCGGGGTTGAACCGGTCCCAGTCGAAGCTCGCGTTGCCCGTGCGGTGCAGCCGCTCCTCCAGAGCGGTCGAGCGGTGCGAGACGCGAGAGTCGAGCGCGACCCCACGTCGGGCGTTGCCGCTCGTCGCCATGTCCCGCTCCTCGTCGGTCGGCCGGGCTGGGCTGGGGCCAGTCCGTGCCCTCTTCGCAATGAATGTGCTGCTAGCGGGCCGCCTGAAACAGGTCTCACCCGCAGTGTAACTCCGTGTAGCGAATCTGCACGCCGAACGGCTCAGCGCCGACAGCGAAGTGTACGTGCCGTACAACGGCGCGGGGAGTCGGACGTTTCGCTCGTTGTGAATCACCCGCTCAGCGGCGGGGCAGCTCACGGCCCGTAAGGATCGGCTGACCGATCAACGACTTACCTTCCGGGTCCGGGTCGGCCGTGTGGCGACCCGGGAGGTCGGCAGCGGACCTGACCCACCGTCGCCAGAGGTCACGCACCGTTCACGGCGTATCCCGCGAATCACCGGGTCCGGTCCCCGACTCCGCCGCCGCGACGGCACGCGCGTCCAGCGGGGGCGGGATGGCCGCGGCCGGCGGGGTGGCCGCGGCCGGCGGGATGGCCACCGGGGAAACGTCCGGCGCGGATACCTCCGGGGAACGGTCGGCCGGACGGGCGGCATCCGCCGGGCCGGCGTCCGCCGGAGCCGACGCCGCCGGAGCCGGCGCTCCCGGCGCCTTTTCCAGGAACCGCAGCAACTCGACCGGGAACGGAAGGACGAGTGTCGAGTTCTTCTCCGCCGCGACCTCCACCACGGTCTCCAGTAGCCGAAGCTGGAGCGCCGTCGGGGTGTCCGCCATCGTCGCCGCGGCCTGGGCGAGCTTGTATGAGGCCTGCAGTTCGCCGTCTGCGGAGATGACGCGGGCGCGCCGTTCCCGTTCCGCCTCGGCCTGCCGCGACATGGAGCGTTTCATGGACTCGGGCAGCGAGACGTCCTTGATCTCGACCCGGTCGATGTGGATACCCCAGTCCAGCGCCGGGCTGTCGATCATGATTTCCAGGCCCTGGTTGAGCCGCTCCCGGTTGGACAGCAGGTCGTCGAGGTCGCTCTTGCCGATGACCGACCGCAGCGAGGTCTGCGCGACCTGCAGAACGGCGAACACGTAGTCCTGCACGTTGACGATCGCCCGGACCGGATCCATGACGTTGAAGTACACGACCGCGTCCACCCGGACCGTGACGTTGTCGTGAGTGATGCCCTCCTGCGCCGGGATGGGCATCGTCATGATCTGCATGTTGACTTTGCGCAGCCGGTCGACGGCCGGCACGATCAGGTTGAGTCCGGGGCCCCGGATCCCTTCCCGGAGGCTTCCGAACCGGAAGATCAGACCGCGTTCGTACTGCTTGACGATCCGCGCGCTGATCGCGAACCAGGCCGCTCCGAGACCGAGCGCGGCGAGCAGTGCCTCGACCAACACCATGACGTCCCCGCCTTTCACTAACGGGTCGCCTTTCACTCCTGATCGTAACGCGCTCGCGGGTCCGGGGATCCGGGCGCCGGCCGGCGCCCGGATCCCCGACGCGTCAGCCCGTCATTTGATGACCATCCAGCCAAGGACAGGCGTGTTCTGCAGGGTCACCAGGATGCACATGAACAGCAGGAGCACCAGGCTCCAGCCGAGAACCTTGCGGAAGATGTCGCCCTCCCGCCCGGCCATACCGACCGCGCCCGCGGCGATGGCGAGGTTCTGCGGGCTGATCATCTTGCCCATGACGCCGCCCGAGGAGTTGGCCGCGGCGAGCAGTAACGGGTCGAGGCCGGCTTTCGCCGCCGTCTGCACCTGAAGGGCCCCGAACAGCGCGTTGGCCGAGGTGTCCGAGCCGGTCACCGCGACGCCGATCCAGCCGAGGATCGCCGACAGGAAGACGAACACGCCACCGGCGGCGGCGAAGAACGCGCCCAGCGTGTTGGTCTGCCCGGACTGGTTGAGCACGTAGGCCAGCGCCAGCACCGCCATGACGGTGACGATCGCGTACTTCAGCTCGACATACGTGTCGGCGTACGCCTTGAGCGCGCGGGCGGGGCTGACGCGCAGGACTATCGCGGTCAGGATGCCAGCGAAGATCATGAGCGTCCCCGCCGCCGGGAGCCAACCGAACACGAACGTCATCGACGCCAGCGGCTTGCCGGCGGTGGTGAGGATGTCCAGGCCCGGCCACTGGAACTTCACCGTCCACGGCGACTTCGCCAGCGCATCCTTGATCGCGCCGATGTTGGCGATCGAGAAGATCGCGATGATGATCAGGTACGGCGCGTAGGCCTTCGCCACCTCGCGTCCGGTGTCGGGCAGGACCGGGCCGGCGGCGTCGCCGGGCCGGGTGCGGCCAGCCGGGCGGGCCTCCTGACTGCCCGGCGCATCGCCGAGAACCTCGCCGGCCGTGGCCGCCTCCCCGGCCGAGCCGGTCGTACGGTCCGTGACGACCGACCTGGTCGTGCGGTCCCCGCCGACCGAGCCACGGGTGCGGTCGCCGGCGCTCCCGCGCTCACCGGGGACGGAGCCACCGGTAGCGACGGCTGGTCCGCCCGCCATGGCTGCCCGCTCGGCGTGCAGGTCCGGCGACTCGACCGGGTGCCATACGCGTACCAGCAGCACGACCGCGGCGGCGGACACCAGCGAGGCGACGATGTCCGTGAGCGGCACCGAGATGTAGTTCGACGCGACGAACTGCGCGACGCCGAAGGCGACTCCCGCGGTGATGGCGGCCGGCCACACCTGGCGCACGCCGCGCCTCCCGTCGACGACGGCGACCAGGACCAGGGGCACCACGAGCGACAGGACCGGCGTCTGCCGACCGACCATCGCGCCGAGGGTGTCCACGGTCAGCCGTGGGTCGGGGTTGACGCCGTGGGTGACGGTCGCGAGTGTGACGATGGGTGTCGCGAGCGCGCCGAACGCGACCGGCGCCGTGTTGGCGATGAGGGAGAGGGACGCGGCGTGGATCGGGCGGAAGCCCAGCGCCATCAGCATGACAACGGTGATGGCGACCGGGGTGCCGAAGCCGGCGAGCGCCTCGAGCAGGGCCCCGAAACAGAACGCGATGATGATCGCCTGCACGCGCATGTCCGGGCTGACCCGCTCGAACGAGCGGCGCAGCACGTCGAAGTGTCCACTCACGACCGTGAGGTTGTAGACCCAGATCGCGTTGAGGACGATCCAGAGGATCGGGAAGAAGCCGAACGTGGCCCCTTCGGTGGCCGACAGCAGCGCCTGGCCGAGCGGCATCG